>Ga0102593_1000077_pt1 | contig 272988 bp, 269 predicted proteins | sample AraplaCol_mMS_r2_2_FD_76862 | JGI IMG/M metagenome (GOLD analysis project Ga0102593, IMG submission 76862) | Arabidopsis root microbial communities from North Carolina, USA - plate scrape MF_Col_mMS_r2 (SPADES assembly) (version 2) | ecosystem: Host-associated > Plants > Roots > Endosphere...
GGGTGGCTAGCGGAAGTTCACATTTGCCTGCCATGCGGCCCATGAACGTCGGGCGTCAGCAACTCGCTCATGACGCTAAGCAGTTTCAATGGAGAGTAGGGCTTGCATAGGAAGCGCACTCCGGGCGGAAGATCGCTCGAGCGCGGCGTGTATCCGCCGCTGGTGACCACGATCTTAACCTCAGGCCTGCGATTGGCGACCTGACGCGCCAAGCCTAGGCCGTTGAGCGTCCCGGGCATGTCGACGTCGGTGAGGATGGCGCCGATATCCGGCTTGGCCATTAGAAGCTCCAAGGCTTCCTGTGCATTTGCGGCCTCCAGGCTGGAGAAGCCGCCAACCTCAAGAAAGTCGCAAGCAAGCAGGCGTGCGAGCGCCTCGTCTTCTACAACGAGGACGGAGACCGTCGCCCTGGCCGGGCCGACTGCATCGGTTGTCATGATAGCGCCCCGCCGACAATGACTTGGAATTCCAAACGCAAAGAGTCGGATACCCGACAAACTCCCGTATTGGCTTTTGGTTGCGGCGGATTTCAAATGGTCGGGCGAGACGTCGCTGGGCCAACGCGCAACTAACCAGCGATGCGGACGCCCGCAATGGGTCGATCTCGCCCATGCGTCTGGGGCGCTGAATGTCCGGTTGCTGGAGGTGCATCAACGTCAGCAACTGGCGCCAAGCGAGCAGAGGGCGGCCAGCGCTGGCCGCCCCCAATTCCCAGCTGCACCTAAGCCTGCTTCATCTCAGCCGCCAATTCGAGGGCGAAATCGCGATAGCTGTACAGCGGGCGGCCCAGGATCGCGGTCAGGCGCTCGATGTCGCCGTTCTCCGGGATCATGCCGTCGCTGACGAAGCGTTCGGCCATCAGGCGCATCTCGTAGGCCATCCACTTGGGCATGAAGGCCGCCGCGTTCTGCTCGAAGCCGCTGGGATCGTCACCGCCGTAGACGACCGGCCGGCCCAGTACGTCCGACCAGATCGCCGCCACGGCCGCCCCCGTCAGCGTGTCGGGCCCGACGAGGTTCAGGGTTTCGACCGGCAGCCTGCTCGGCGACTGGTCGTGGCGGATCAGCTCGATCGCGGCGACCTCGGCGATGTCTCGCGCGTCGGCCATGGCGACGCCCTTGGCCCCGATCGGCATCGGATAGACGCCGTGGTTCAGGACCACGTCCTTGATCGTCAGGTCGTTGTCGATGAAGTAGGCCGGCCGCAGGATCGTGGCGGAAAAGCCCATCTGCTGGATCATCCGCTCGGCGCCGAACTTCACGGCGAAGTGCGGCACGTCCACGAACCGGTCGGCGTGCAGCACCGACAGGTAGACGACCCGCTCGACGCCGCACTCGCGAGCGATGTTCAGGGTGATCAGCGCCTGGGTGAATTCGTCGCCCGCCACGGCGTTGAGCAGGAACAGGGTGCGTACGCCCTTGAAGGCGGACCGCAGGGCGTCGATGTCGAGCAGATCGCCCTTGGCGATCTCTACGCGGGTGTCGAAGTCGGCCTTAGCGGGATCGCGGACCAGGACGCGGACCTTGGCGTCGCGCTGGATCAGTTGCTGAACGACTTGTCGGCCGACACGGCCGGTGGCGCCCGTAACGAGGATGGTCATGGGGAAATCTCCGGGTTGGGGTGGGTGGACACCCGGAAAATGATCGATCCACCCGGAAGCCAATAGTCGCTAGATTTGGACAAACCGTCTCACTGGTGGAACACATGGACCTGCTCGCCCTCGCTGATTTCAACTTGGTCGCTAGGCATGGCGGCTTCGGCCGCGCTGCCCGCGAAACAGGCCGCCCCAAGGCCACGCTGTCACGGCGGGTCTCCGAGCTGGAAGCCAGGCTGGACCTGCGCCTGTTGGAGCGCGGCGGGCGGACGTTGAAGCTCACCGAGGAAGGCCGAGCGCTCTTCGCTCGTACGGGCGCTCTGCTGGCCGAGTTGGACGAAGCCGCCGCCGCGATCGCTTTCGGCGGCGGGACGCCGCGCGGCCGCCTGCGGATCAGCGCGCCGCTGCTGTTCTCTCAAACAGCCATGGGCCGCCTGGCCGCCGCGTTCGCCCTGGCGTTCCCCGAGGTGCGACTGGAAGTGACGACCGACGACCGCGCGGTGGATATGGTCGAGGAGGGCTATGACTTGGTGATCCGGGTGAACCCGAACCCGGACGCGGGCCTGATCGGCCGCTTCTTCCTGCGCGATCGCCTGGTCGTTGTGGCTAGCCCGGACATGGCGCGACCGGTGGACGGTTCATCCGTACGGGCCGTCGTCCGTGGCGCGGGAGCTGACGCCGAGACCTGGGATGTAACGACCTCGGACGGTCCTTCCAGGATCGCGGTCGAGCCCGTCTTGCGCCTGTCGTCGCTGATCATGGTCCGCGACGCGGTGCGGGCCGGCGTCGGGATCGCCCGCCTGCCGATTTCGCTGGTCAGTCACGACCTGGACGCCGGCCGACTGGTCACCTGGGGTGGCGTCGTTGGATCGGAGATCGCGCTGTGGGCGCTCTATCCGTCCCGTCGACTGCTCAGTGCGCGTGTCTCCGCCTTTCTGGATCATCTCAAGGCCGCGTTTCCAACCGGCGCGCCTGAAGAGCTCGCGAGGTACGTCGAGATAGGCTGAAGCTTGCGGGAAGAGGATCAACCAATCACTCTGGCGCCGAGTAGCAGGTCGGCTTTTAGAGCGGAGCGCAATGTCCGCTCGTGGCACCTTGCCGGCCGGCAGATGGTTCAGCGAGGTCCTCATCTTGGGTCCGTGCGAGGCGACCATCAGGCTTGCTCCAGGGCCGCAGCGGCCGTGGCGGTGAGCAGGAAAAGGCGGCTCGGCTGTGAGGGGAATGGGCGACAGCCGCAAGCTTAGCCGTCGCTAGAAAATGGACGATGTCGCGGGCGAAGCGCTCGGTCACCACTGATATCGCTCGGGTGCGCGGCATCCAAGGCTACCAGCCGCCCAAGTGGCTGACGCTGATTACCGTCGACATCGGCGCTGAGGTGACAGCTAGCATCGCCGCCACCGACGGCTCACCCGACTTGGTGCTGCGCGCGCCCGCGCCGATGTTCCATGACGTGCCCTCCCAATCCCGCCTGGGCTCCAACGCCTCGGACCGAGAAAGGATTCCGTGGACGACGACGGTGGACGCTCGCCCTGGCCATCGACGGCGCGTATCATCGTCCGGTGCAAGACCATCTCGACCTACAAGGCGCGTCCGGCGCGACCTACCGCTTCCGGCTCATCCCTGAGCCGGGCCAACTGCCGGCAACCTCGGGGAATTTCGCCTACGTACGCTGGCGCGGCGCGACGCCCCAGGTGTTTTGCCTCGGCGCGGTCAACAACCTCGGTTCAGCCGGCCGCGATTGGGACGAAGCGGTTCGCGCCCACGGGGCGTCGGGCCTCTATGTCCGGCTGAACGTGGCGCGCGCGGTCCGTGACGAGGAGCATGCCGACCTTTTCGAGAAGCACCGGCCGCCCATGGTCTCGCGCGCTGAGGCCTAGGTCAGCGTCGCGGGCCGGAACGCGGTTGAGAAGGCACGGTGCGGAACGTCACCGAATAACGCAGCGCCTCGACCTCGGGGATGCTGTGCTGCCAGTCGCTGCGCGAAGGTCCGCTCATCAGGTAGGCCGAGCGGGGCGCGGCGATGATCGAGGCGCGGTCCCACTTGTCGCCGGCCTTGCGGCGCAGGCGGAAGGTGCAGGGAGACAGTAGCGAGACGCCGGCGATGGCCACGGCGGGCGGGCGGTCGCGATGCCAGCCGATGCCGGCGCCGGGCGCGTATTCGGTGACCAGGGCGTGGCGGAAGCTTCCAGCGGACAGGCCCGTGAACGCCGCGACCTTGTCCAGCAGAGGCGTGAGGAAATCCGGAACGCCTTCGCCGGTCTCGACCATGGCGCCGTCGGCGCCGCGTCGCCAGCCAAACGCGGCCACGCGGCGATTGCCCAGATAACCCAGGTGTTCGTAGGGTTCGAAGTCGAGGTGTTCGAACTGGCGAACCAGGGCGCTCTCCTCGTCGGCCGTGATCAGGTGTGGCTGATAGCGGAACCCGTCTGGAAGGGGGCGACGCGGGGCCAGCGGCAGGTCGAATAGTGCGGGCTGCAGGTCCATGGGCGTTCCGTCAGCGGGTGGGTTGTGCGGCCGGCGTCCAGCCGTAGCCGTAGTCGGTGGGGTTCAAGCCTGTATCGAGCAGCAGGGAGATGGTGGCCCAACGGCGGCGTTCGGCGTCACCGGGGTCTATTACTCCCGACATCGTCATGATCGGCATGCGGCCGGGACATCGTGGGCAGGGCAGACGGGCCTGGATCTCGGTCATGGTGCAATTAAGATAACGCCGCGCCCGGCCCAGCATCGTGTCCCGACGCCGGGTCTTGCCCGTCCCGCAGTACTGGCAGCGAAAGCCGATCTCCCAGCCGCGTTCGAGCGCGTCGATCAGCCGGGCGCCGGCGAAGGCCGGATCGAGCTGCGCGGCCTTGCGGCGATCGGCGTCGCTGGGCTCAGGCATGGGGCGGCGGATCCACGCGCCGGATGGCGCGCCAATACGACCAGGGCTTGGCCCTGATCCGCTCCATCTCGAACCAGCCTTCCTCGCCTTCGAACGCCGGCACGTGCTCGGGCGAGACGAAGCCGACCCGCGAATTGCCGCGACCCGTACCGCCGGGATGAAGGAAATGCAGAGTCCTGGAAGTCTTGTCCTGGGCGTAGGCGCGCACGCGCGTCAGCTTCATGACCCGGCGGCCGTGGCGCGTCGCCGCGAGCGCCAGGGACGGGAAGGGTTGTTGCTGGGCCATCGCTCAGTCGTAGAGCGAGGCGGCGAACCGGGTCTTCAGCCCCGAACAGCCTGCGGGGCCCGGCCAGACTTCGAACCGGCCCTGGCGGCGACCGCAGGGGCAGCGCAGGCGGTCGGTGAAGTTGACGATGGAGATGTCGCCCAGCCGGCGCTCGAGCCAGGCCGTCGCGTCGAACTCGGCCGTCTCGCCGCAGTCGCAGAGCATCCGGAGGTGACGGTCGGGGCCGACGCACTCGGCTAGGGTTTCGATATCGGCTTCGAACGGGATGTGGACCGATGCGCAGGCGCGCGGCGTCGCACGCGGATTTGCGTTTGGGGTGGGCATAGCGAACTCCGATGTTGCTTATATGTTCTCCTTGGTGACGTGAGAGTCAATCGGCTCGTCGGCGCATCGACCTCGCACCTGTGGGCGGCGTGTGGATGACTAGGGATGCTTCCAGGCGCCGCGGCCGGCGCGGCGCGCCTCGTCTTCGGCCGCGGCGTAGGCGCCCTTGCTGTAGCGTCGATATTCGGTGGCCAAGCCCGAGCGGATCAGGGCGGCGTTGACGTCGGGGCTGGCGTCCGACCAGCAGCGGCCCACGAACCGGCCATAGCGGTCGCGATCGACGAAGCGGCATCCGACCCGTCCTCGCGTCAGGCGGATGAGTTCGTCGCGGGCCTCGTAGGCCAGCGGCTCGGCGGGGGTCTTGCCCCGCCGGACCTCGGGCGCGTCGACGCCGAAAAGGCGCACGCGTTCGGAGCCGCAGCGCAGGGTGTCGCCATCGTGAACGGCCGGCGCGGTGCAGGCGATGATGGAGGCGAGGGCGGCGGCGGGGAGCATGGCGCGCCTTGTAGGCGAAGTCGCCGGCAAGGGGGAAGAGAGCACCCCAACCGTCCCGACGGATTTTGGTCGACAGCGGGGATCATCTGCGGGACCGCTATCGCTTGGTCACGATCGCCGGGGCGATCCCGGGCGGCCAGCCGGTCTGGTTGCGGAGGGGGCAGGGCGGAACAAGCTGTCCTTCGGCGACGAGGAGTTCCTGGTTCTCAGGCCGCAGGCCGCCGCGGACGGCGTCGCGGTGGCGCGGGATGGTCTGGCGCTCTTGTCCGACGCCGCCATCGTTCACGGTTATGCGTTTTGGGACGGCTCAGGTTCTCCCTTTAGCGGGCGCTGTGACCTGTCTGCTTGGGCATACGAAAAGGGCGGCCTTGTTAGGCCGCCCATTGAGTCCGCCGCTCCTGGTTGGGTCAGGCGAGCAGGTCCAGCCAGTGGCTCAGGCACTCCAGCGCGTAGTAGGCGACCGGGGCCAGGTTGATGGCGAACCACATCGCCACCAGGGCCTGGGCCGCCAGACGGTCCCGGCGGCTGGCTTCGGCCTCGGGGCCGAAACGGGGGCGCTCGGACAAATCCTTGCGCAGCGTGTGCGTCGCATGGATGACAACAAGTGGCAGGAGCGGCAGTTGGAAGATTTCGAGCGTCATGGCGTCACCTGGGCTGAAAGGTCGTTGGTAATCCTTTCTTAAGACTTTCGGCGCTCATCTCATCAAGCATTCGGAAAGGCACTTGGTATGGTTAAGAAGACTTTTCATCTTTCTGTATAAATCTATCTGGTGGAGACGAAGTATTATAAATATCGTTTAAGTTCTCGCGCTTTCTATTAAGTCTTCCAAAAAACAATAGAATTTGCCAAATTGACCCTGCGGCTGAGCGGGACCATGGGCGAAGTCAATGACAACACGCGAAGGGACCGGATTGCGCGCCTGTTCGGGGCAACGCGCGATAGCGTCCTGCTGCCCAAGTTGATGGCCGCGCCGGCGTGCGCTCATCACCTGGTCCCTGTGCTTTATCCGATCGCCAAGTGCCGGGGTCTGGCCAACGACATCTACAAGGTGATGGGCTCGCGGATCGCTGACCTGAACGTCGATCTGTCGGCCCAGTACTTTCGCATCAACGCCTCCAACGCCCTGAAGGGTCTGACCCTGGACGTCGTTGACGCGATGTTCGCGATCATCGAGGACTTCCTGGACCTGGGTCGGGATATGCGCACCGCCCCGGATGGCTACGCGAAGGTGCGCCACGACTTCGTGAGCCATGTGGGGATCACCGGACAGGCCCACGCGGTGGCGACGGCCTCCAACTACTATGTCGAGGTCGTCGAGGCCTGTCGGCGCCGTAGCAGCCAGCGCATGATCGCCCTGCCGACCGTGCTGGAGCGTCTGGGCTTCGAGCGAGGCGACATCGAGGGCGTCTGCCTGGCCGCCGATTCCGAGCGCGGCGAGGTCTATGATAAGGCCTTTGGCCTGCTGACCGGGCTCCTGGAGGGCTACGACGGCAGCGGCGAGATGCGCGGAGCCTGCAAGATCACCCGCGCCGCCGCCGAGTTCCTGCACCGCGTCCTGCAGGACCTGGCGCTCGCGCGCAAGGCGGCCGGGACCTCGTTCAAATTGCTGTTCAGCGATGAGGCGGGCGTGGGGCCGCGCCAGGGCCAATCCACCCGCAGCCTCTGGCTCGACAGCGGCAATTTCATCTCCCACCACGACTTCTCCAGCGCCGCGGCGGCCTGAAGCCCTAGAGCGCTCGGTGGCTGCCGGCCTTCGGCCGGGCGCGGCCATCGCGCTCGCGCGCGATGACTTTCCTTGTTTTCCTTTCCCCTGAAACGGGGGTGGGCGGCGCGCCCTTCTAGGCCCGCCTTAGGCGACGGCAAGCCGGCCAAGCGGCCGGCTCCTCCACTTTCGTTTCGGCCCTTCGGGTGCCGTCTCCCGCCGGCGGGCCTCTTCGGCCGCTCTTCGCCGCCCACCCCCCTTTCCGGTGAAAGGATGCGGGTTTGGGGCGGGGAAGGAGCCCGCTCATGCGCCCCACCGGCCAACGCTCTAGGCCCGCCGCCACGCCCTCCCGGCGGGGGGACGTCAGCCTCTACGACGAGGTCACGCACCGGATCATCGACCAACTGGAGGCCGGGCGCCTGCCCTGGGTCCAACCCTGGGGCACGGTCGGCGGCGCGGCCCTGTCCCTGCCGCGCAACGGGATCACCGGGCGGCGCTATTCGGGGGTCAACATCCTGCTCCTATGGGGCGCCGTCATCGAGCACGGCTTTCCCTCGCAAGGCTGGCTGACCTTCAAGCAGGCCCTGGCCGCCGGGGGCTGCGTGCGGCGTGGCGAGCGTGGGACCACCGTGGTCTTCGCCGATCGCTTCACGCCCAAGGCCGAGCAGGAGCGGGCCGCGCGCGACGGCGACGAGCCCGGCAAGGTCTCGTTTCTCAAGCGCTTCACCGTCTTCAACCTGGTCCAGTGCGAAGGCCTGTCGGGCGTCGATCCCGAACCCGCGCCGCCGCCCGAGCGGCAGGCGATCCCCCATGCCGAGGCGCTGATCGCCGCCACGGGCGCGGACTTCCGCGTCGGCGGGCCGCGCGCCTTCTATGATCCTTTGTTCGACTACGTGCAGGTGCCGCCGCAACCGGCCTTCACCGACCAGATCAACTACTACCGCACCGCCTTCCACGAGCTGTCGCACTGGACGGGCCACCGCTCGCGCCTGGACCGCGACCAGTCGGGCCACCGGGGCGGCAAGGCCTACGCGCGCGAGGAACTGGTCGCCGAAATGGGCGGCGCCTTCGTCTGCGCCAGCCTCGGCGTCGTCCCCACCGTTCGCCACGCCGACTACATCGGCGCTTGGCTGGAGGTCTTGGCCGAGGACAACCGCGCCATCTTCCGCGCGGCCTCGCAGGCCTCCAAGGCCGCCGACCTGCTGCTGTCGTCCGCGGGCGGGCCTTCGCCCGAGCCCGTCGCCGGGCCGCAGGCCGCCATGGCCGCCTGATCCCGTCCTTCCGTGCGCCGGGATCATTTCCGGCGCCGGTCGACCGCGCCAATCCCGGCGCATCCCCGGCCCCGCCCTGGCCTGGACAGCATCACGGACGGGGCCGGTTCCACCCCTGGAAGACAGGAGCAGCCGTTATGAAACTCGCTTTCGCCGACCCCCGCAACATGACGATCTCGCCGCTCAACATGCACTACGGACGACCCAAGCCCGACGTGTCGGACATCCGGCCGTCGATCCGCCAGCACGGAGTCCTGCTGACCATGCTGGTCCTGGAAACGATCAGGGACGGCGCCGTCGTCCCCGGTCATTTCGAGGTCGTGGCCGGGGCGCGCCGCTGGTACGGCGCCATGGACGAGATCGCCGCCGGGATCGAGATCGACCCGGTTCCCATCGCCATCCTGGAGGCGGGCGACGACGCGGCCGCCATCGAGGCCTCGCTGATCGAGAACCTCGGACGCCTGCCGCCCGACGAGGTCTCGTGCTGGGAGACCTTCGCCAAGCTGATCAAGAAGGGCCGCAGCCCCGAGCAGATCGCCGCGACCTTCCACATGACCGACGCGGTGGTCAAACGCACCCTGGCCCTGGGTAACCTTCTGCCGCGCGTGCGCGACCTCTATCGGCGCGAGGCCATCGAGCTGGCCACCGTCCGTTCCCTGACCCTGGCCACCAGGAGCCAGCAGAAGGAATGGCTGGCCATGCTGGACGATCCCGAGCGCCGCGCCCCGACCGGCGCCCAACTCAAGACCTGGCTGTTTGGCGGGGCCTCGATCCCGAGCGCCAACGCCCTGTTCTCGCTGGACGACTACCCCGGTCAGATCATCGCCGACCTCTTCGGCGAGGACAGCTATTTCACCGACCCGGACCTGTTCTGGACCCACCAGAACCAGGCCATCGCCGCCAAGCGCGAGGCCCTGCTCGCCGAGGGCTGGAACGCGGTGGAGGTGTTGGAGACGGGCCGCTCGTTCGAGTCCTGGAAGCACGAACGGGTCTCCAAGGCCAAGGGCGGCAAGGTCTTCCTGGCCGTCAGTTCGCGCGGCGAGGTCACGGCGCACGAGGGATGGCTGAGCGCCAAGGAGGCCCCGCGCGCCCAGGCCGCCGCCGCCAAAGCGGCGCGCGGCGAGGGCGGCGAAGCCTTGCCGACCACCGACCGCGCGGAGGTCACCAGCGCGCAGCAAAGCTATATCGACCTGCATCGCCACGCCGCCGTGCGCGCGGTGCTGATCGATCATGCGGGCGTGGCCTTGCGTCTGCTCGTCGCTCACGCCGTGGCCGGATCGCCGCTCTGGCGCGTCGAGGCCGATCCCCGGCGCGCGGGCAACGAGGCGGTGTCGGCCAGTCTCCAAGCGGCTCCCGCCGAAACGACCTTTCGGGCCATGCGCGACGCCGCCGCCGCGCTGCTGGGCCTGGAGGCCGATGGCGATCTGGCCGGGCGGCGACGCCAGGGCGGCGCGGCGGCGATCTTCGCCAAGCTCCTGTCCTTGTCCGACGCCGACGTCCTGGCGGTCGCCGCCGTGGTCATGGGCGAGACCCTGGCCGCCGGGAGCGCGGAGGTCGAGGCGGCGGGGCTTCACCTGAAGGTCGACATGGCCGCGTTCTGGAGCCCGGATCAGGCCTTCTTCGACCTGATCCGTGACCGCGAGGCCGTCAACGCCATGCTCAAGGAGGTCGGTGGCAAGAAGGTCGCGGACGGCAATCTCGCTGAGAAGGTCAAGACCCAGAAGGCGATCCTTCGCGACTTCCTGGAGGGGACGAACGACCGGCCCAAGGTCGCCAAATGGATCCCCAGATGGCTGACCTTCCCGGCCCAGGCCTATACGCGCCGCCCGTTCGCGACGGCGCGGCGGAGCAAGGCGGTCGCCCCGATGTTGCGCGGCGTGCGCCTGCCCAAGCCCGCCGAGGCTCCATCTCCGGCCACGGCGTTGGCGGCCGATCCGAACCTGGCCATCCTCGCGGCCGAATGAGGGGAGGGGCGGGCCACGGCCCGCCCCCTTTTCGTTTCCTCGCCCCCGCGTCCTTCGGATGCGGGGGCTTTTTCTTGCGGCCTTGGCGGCATTGGGCGGGCGGCGGCCCCCGCGCCGGGCGGCGCGGGGACGGTCCGGTCAGTCCTCGAAGGCTCCAGGTCAGGGCGAAGACGTCGCCGTCCTGGCGCGACGGGCGAGGCGGATTTTATGTCGGAGGCGCGCGGGCCGATGTCGGGACGGGCCAGGTTCAGGCCGACATGGTCCTGGCCCTTGACCAGGCCGACGTTGTTCCAGCCGGCGCCGATCTCGATCCCGGCCGCCACGATCCGGTGGTCCGGACAGGCGGCGAGGGCTTGTCGCCGACGGGCGATCTGGAGACCGGCGAAGGTGGCGGGGTGAGGGCGCCGGCTCTTGAAGACGCCGGCTTGCGTCGCGGGCGTCGAGGCCGCGCGGGCGGTCATGGCGGTGGTCCTTGGCGCGACCCGCCCTGGACGAACCCCAGACGATGGCTTGGACCCTATGGGCGCCCCGTCCCGCCGTGAACCGTCGCGTCGACCTTTTTTCCCCGCCGCCCCCAAAGCGGGGGCGGCTCCTCGCGCCCGCTTGGCTCCAAAAAAGCCCGTCGCTCGGGTCCTGCGCTGCGCTGCGGCCCTCCGGACCAGCGGTCCTGCGGGTCAAGGCGGGACGGAGCGCCCATGACGGGGCGCCTGTCGCCGGGGATCGGCCCCGACGCAACACTGAAAGGACCACCGCCATGACCGCCACCCTCGGCCACGTCAGGCTCGCCAAGGACGGCGGCTGGGAGGGCGAAATTCGCAGCCTGCTCATGAACCTCAAAGTGCGGTTCGCGCCGAATGACGACCGCACAGGACCCAACGCGCCGGCCTTTCACGTCATGACGGGAGCGGTTCGTCTCGGCGAAGCCTGGGAAGCGCGCTGGCGCGCGCAGCGTGATCGGACCTTTTACCGCGTGAGCCTGGACGATCCTTTCCTGCCTGGCCCGCTGTCAGCCGCGCTCTTCCCGCGCGAAGACGGGGAAGCCGCTCAGCTGGTTTGGACCCGACCGAACCCCGAGAGACGCGATAGCGCCGAGCCCGTCGAGAACAGTGATGTGGTGTCCTAAGAGCCCGGTGGGCCCGAACTGATGGCTAGGCGACGGCCGGGTGAAGTTTGCGCGGCCAGACAGCGACGGTCACCTCAACGGCGCGATCGAGGCGCGCGAGAATGATCATCAGCCTATCGACGGTGAACCGATCGAGCTTTGCCAATCTGATCCGCGAGAAGTCTGCGGCCGCGATCCCGGTATGAGACGCAGCGGCGCGGACGGTCATTGAGCGCTCGTCCAGCGCCTTGGCGACCTCCGCGGCCAGGAGCGCCTTCAGCTGTCGAAGGTCGGCGTCGATGACGCCGAGGTCGCGGTAGACGTTGCCGCTTCCGCGGATCACCTCGATGTCGTCGTTCACGCGAGGGCCTCCTTCAACCGTTTGATCCGATCCCTCACCAGATCGATCTCATGTTTGGGGGTGGCGATGCCTTTCTTGGACTTCTTCTGAAAGGCATGGATCACCCAGATATCGTCGTCGATCTGCAGCGCGAAGACGACGCGATAGGCGTCGCCCCGCTCCTTGATCGCCAATTCCCAAACACCCGAGCCGAGCCCCGAAAGCGGCTTGGCGATGTCGGGCGTCGCTCCGTCGGCGATGATGGTCAACGCATCCAGCGCCTGGGTTTGCGCGCCCGTCGGAAAGGCGAGGAAGTCCTTCTGCGCCGCCTTGATCCAGCTTACCGGTCTCGTGTCTCTGGTGTTGGTTTTTGTAGTCATATTTGACAACATTCGTCAAGGGCTGGACTGTGGCGCTGCTCTCCCGAAGGTTTGCCCTACCGACCGTTTCGGAGGCCTCAGGCGGGGCGATAATCAACCGGACGCAGCGACGAGGGCTCGGGCTTTCAGGCCGCCGATCGAAGGGGTCTGCGGCTGAGCACGCCTCTGACGAAGGTGTTCCACTTCTTCATCGCCGCCCGCTTCTCGGGCATGTAGTTCCAGCGATCGTAGGCCTTGGAACTGATGTCCTGCAGCGTATGGTTCTGGATCCGGTCGCGGATTTCCTTCGAAAGCCCGGCCTTGCCAGCCAGCGTCTTCCAAGTTCTGCGCAGATCCCTGTTGGTCACGACGGGAATGACTCCTCGTCCCCGTTGGCGCCACATGAACGCGTAAAGCGTGGCGTGGCTCACCGGCCTGCGGGGATCGTGCGCGGAAGGAAAGAACCAGCCGTAAGCGTTGGGCCGGATCGACTCCAACAGTTCGGCCGCAAGGTCGGGGATAGGGATGGCGTGGGGTTTGCCGTTTTTGGTCGTCGACCAGTCGATAATCCGCTCTTTGGCGTCCCATTGATCGACATGCAATCGAGCGATTTCCTCGACGCGCTGACCCGTCAGCATGAGGAGGCGAACGGCCCGCGTGTAAGGAGGGTGGACCGGCGTGTCTGGACATTCGAGCCAACGGTAGAGGCGCAGAAATTCGTCTTCATCCAGCCAGCGGTTGCTCGGCACATAGGGTTCGGTCGGGATGCCTGCAGCCGGATTGAGGACCAGGCCAAAGCGACGGGGCGCGGTGCTGCGGTAATCGTGCTCGGACTTGAGGCCCCAGCTGAAGGCCGACCGGATGTAGCCCCGCACGTGATCGGCCATGGAGCGGGTGCCACGCTCATAGATCGGCCGGATCAGATCGACGATTTCCTGAGGTTCAATATCTCGAGCGGCTCTGTCCCGGCCTAGGGGGCCGGCGATCTTATTGAGGCCCTTTTCGGTCTCCCGCCAGGATTTCTTTCCTGACGCTTTCAGGTGGGCGACGTATCCCTCGAAGAGGTCTCCGACCGTGCCGGTGCGGGAGTCGCCCAGGGTCTTGATGCTGCGACCTTTCTGGATCCCGTCGGCGAAGTCCCGCTCGTAGATCTCCCGGGCGCGGCTGTGGCCCATCGATGGATAAGCGCCGAACTTCTTTCGGCTGCGTCCGCCGTCGCGCCACTGCTGCGCCATCCAATCGGCTGTCACACGTGTGGGCATGGGCCGGATCACTAGGATGAGCCGACCTGTGCCGTGTCCTTCGCCATCGGCGAGGGCGATTGGCTTCTGGCTGACTTCGACTTCTTTGATGGCGCGACGGATCGCGCCGTCCGTGAGGCTGGGCATAAGACTCTCCCGAGGGCTGGCGAGTGGGATGTCAAAGCCGCTTACTGGGTCCGGTAATTGATGCTGTAAGCGGCTGAAACAGCCCCAATTAACAGCCCCAGCATGCCGAACTGCCGGTTGCCTGAAAAGCCAAAAAAGTGCATAAAATCAATGTGGTAATGCGTGAGTTTACGTGGGTGAAAATGGGGTAGTCGGATGGTTGTGCAGCAGGATGATGTTGCTGCTCGACAGCTCCAGCGCCCGGCGCATCACCTCGCGCGGATAGACCGGCGCGTGGTCGACCGTGCCGCGGTTCATCACCTCGTCGGCGATCAGCTGGTTCTTGTTGTCGAGGAACAGCACGCGGAACTGCTCGCGCGGCTCGTTGGCCAGGGCGACGCGGACATAGCCCAAGAGGGCCGTCCAGGACGAGATCACCGGCCGCTTGGCGATCTTGTCGCGGCCGGCCCGCAGGGCCGCCTCGTGCAGCAGCTTGATGTCGATCGCCGCCGACTCGCCGACGCCGGGCACGGTCTTCAGCTCCTCGATCGAGGCCGAGATCGTCGCCCCGAACGAACCGAACCGCGCCAGCAGGGCCTTGGCCCTGGGCTTCACGTCGCCGCGCGCGAAGGTGCGGAAGAGATAGAGCTCCAGTAGTTCGTAGTCGGGCAGGGCCGACAGGCCGCCGGCCTTGGCGCGCTCGCGAAGGCGTTCGCGATGGCCCAGCTGATGGGCGGCCGGGGCGGCGCGCTCGGCCACGCCCGTCGCCGGCGACGCGGGTTCGCTTGCCCTGAGTGACTTGCCGCTGACCATCGCGCCCCCGCCTGCGAACAGGCAGTAGGCCGCAACATCTCAGGATTGTCCATGGCCGAGGTTCGCGCTTTCGGTGTGCTCCAGGCGCGAGCCCGGCGGGATCAGCCGCCCAGGATCGCCGGCTGGAACAGACCGGCGGGCGAGGCGGTGAACACCTCGTAGCCGTCTTCCGTCACGCCGATCGAGTGCTCGCACTGGGCCGACAGCGACTTGTCGCGGGTCACGGCCGTCCAGCCGTCGCCCAGCACCTTCACGGCCGGCTTGCCCAGGTTCACCATCGGCTCGACGGTGAAGAACATGCCCGGCTTCAGCACCGCGCCCTGGCCGGGACGGCCGAAGTGCAGGATGTTCGGGGCGTCGTGGAACACCTTGCCCAGGCCGTGGCCGCAGAAGTCGCGCACGACGCTGCAGCGCTGGGCTTCCACATACGACTGGATGGCGTAGCCGATGTCGCCGAGCGTGGCGCCGGGCTTCACCGCGTCCAGGCCGCGCTTCATGCCCTCGTAGGTGATCTCGACCAGGCGGCGGGCGCGCGGGCCCACTTCGCCGACGCCGTACATCCGCGAGGTGTCGCCGTGCCAGCCGTCGACGATCACGGTGACGTCGATGTTGACGATGTCGCCTTCGCGCAGCGCCCACTCGCCGGGGATGCCGTGGCAGACCACGTGGTTGCGCGAGATGCAGACCGTCTTGGGATAGCCGCGATAGAACAGGCAGGCGGGCAGGGCGCCGTGGTCGAGGATGAACTCGCGGGCCAGGGTGTCCAGGTAGTCGGACGAGACTCCCGGCTTCACGTGCGGGACCAGCATGTCCAGGCACTCGGCCGCCAGCTTGCCGGCCTTGCGCATGCCTTCGAAGTCGGCGGGCTGGTGGATCTTGATCGCGCCGGTGCGGGTTTCGGCGGCGATCTCGACGGTGTCTTCGAGGGTCATGGCGGTGGTCTCAAAACTGGCGGCGCCGCCCACGCGATGGGGCGCCGAAATCACGGATCGGTTCGGACTTATGTCGCAACGATAGCACAGAACTTCAACGTTCGCTTCCGGGAGAAGAGCGATCTCGCGTTTCATGCCATCTTAGGTTTCATTATCCCCTGGAGATCGTGATGGGCGAGTTCGAAACTTCGGGCGGCGCGGCCGGTCGGCGGCGCGGGCCGTCCAGGCCGCTCGTGGCCGGCGGCGCGCTGCTGGCGCTGCTGGTGTTGGTCCTGCTCGGCTGGGCGGCGGCCTCGCCCTATCGCTACGGCGACGCCGTGCGGGACGCCGCCCAGGCCGGCGATCGCCAGCGGCTGGAGGCCCTGGTCGACTTCCCGGCGGTGCGGGACCACATGGCCACCGATTTCAAGGCCACGCTACTGAAGCCCACGCCGGCCGAGTCGGAGGACTACGAGGGCGGCGGGTTCGAGGCGGTGGCCGGATCGTTTCTCGATCTGTTCATCACCGCCCTGATCGACCAGGTCGTGACGCCGGCGGGTCTGGAGAAGGCGGCGACCGGCAAGCCGGTCCTGGTCGAGGCGATCGGCGCGTCCACCGACCCGGTCGCCTCGGCCTTTCCCAAGGACGGCCAGGGGCGGCGGTTCCGCGTGGAGACGCGCTACCTGGCGGTCGACCGCTTCCGCTACACCCTGGTCAACGACGCCCGCAAAAGCCGCATCGACATCGACCTGCGCCGCCAGGGCCTGTTCGGCTGGCGCGCGGTGCGGGTGACGCCCCGCATGGACCTCCTGGACCTGGTGGGGCAGCACGACGACGAGACCGCCCTGGCGGCGGACGCGGCCCCGCCGCCGGCCGACGCCGCGCCGGCCGCCGAGCAGATGACCCGCCTCTCCGGCGAGGTGGACGCGGCCCACGCCGAGGCCTTCCTCTCCAAGGTGGCCGATCATCTCGACGGGATCGTCGGCGTGCAGGTGTGGATCGAGCCGAGCGAGGGACCCGAGGCGACCTACCAGGTCGGCCAGGACGACGACCGCCTGGTGATCTCGAACGAGACCTACGAGCTCCTGGCGCCCAAGGGCGCCTGGCGATGGGAGCACGGTCGCTATGTGGTCGACGGCTTCTTCCTGGTGAAGAACGGAGGCGTCCACCAGGGCGTGTCGTCCCTGGGGCTGGAGGCGGTGTCCGAAAGCGCCGTGCGGCTCAAGCCCAACCTGACCGTGGTTGACGCCGGCTTCTAGGCGCCCGGCTGATCCAGCCAGGGGATGCGGCGGGCGACGCGGATCGCTTCCGTGCTCATCACGCACTCATAGACCAGCACCTCGACCCCCGCCTCGGCCGCCCGGTTCAGCCCGGCGGCGAAGGCCGGGTCCAGCTCGGCGCAGGCCCTGAAGCCCTCGCAGTCCTCGCGCTGGACCACGAACAGGGCCACGGCGCGGTGGCCTTCCTTCACCTGGGCGGCCAGGTCCTCGAGGTGGCGGGTCGAGCGGGCGGCCCTGCAGTCGGGGAACTCGGCCAGGCCCGGCGTGCGCGACAGGTGGACGTTCTTGACCTCCAGCCAGCACGGCGGGCGGTCGGGGTCGGTCAGCAGGAAGTCGACGCGGCTGGCGGCGGCGTACTTCACCTCCGGGCGGATCGAGGCGTAGCCGGTCAGTTCCGGGATCACCCCGCCGACCAGGGCCTCGGCGACCAGCTTGTTGGGCAGGTGGGTGTTGACGCCCACCAAGCCCTTGCCGTCGGGACCGGCGGCCTCGACCAGCTGCAGCGTCGCGGCCAGCTTGCGCTTGGGATCGTCGGACCACGACACCCACGCCCCCTGGCCCGGCAGGTTCACGCCCAGCATGGCGCCGGAGTTGGGGCAATGGGCGGTGATCTCGCGCCCGTCGTCCAACACCAGGTCGGCGAAGAAGCGCTTGTAGCGCTGGACAAGAACGCCGCGCGTCATCGGTTGCGGGAGGAGCATCAGTCGTCGGTCTCGCGAGGTTCCAGGCCGGTGGTGTAGACGAAATCGTCCGGATCGCTCTCGTAGGGCGCCGGGTCTTCAACCTCGAGAGCGCACTGAAGTGCTCGAAGGGCTGATAGCGGGAAGCCGCGATCTCCCATCCAGAGGGTGTTGTACTCGTCGGCGCCGTGTCGATCCCACACGGCCTGGGCCGCGTCGGCAACCGCCCGCGCCATCGTCTCGACCCTCGCCGTCGCCTCCAGCAGGGCGCGACCGGGCCTCTGGGGAAGGCCGTCGAGTTCCTCGAGCTCGAGCACCGTGACCGAGCAGGACCCGCCCAGCCCGCTGCTTCGGTTGGCGCGCTGGAAGATCAGCCACTGCTGGTCAGGTTCCAGGTCCAGCCGAACTTCGGCGCGATCGGCGCCCGTGGCCATGGCCAGGGCGGCGCGCACCAGATCGCCGAGCGCATCGGTGCAGTAGCTGAAGGCGCCGACCTTGGTGCTCCTGTCCCCGACCGTCAGGGTGAACTTGGACCAGCCGCTCCGACCCAGATCGTAATCGATGGAGATTGAGGCGCTGGTCATCGAGTCCGGTCTCCGCGAGCCGAGAGGCCGATTACAGGATGGCGTTGCCGTACGCCACTCGTCAGCTTAAGTGCGAAGGGTGATCGAACAGGAGTAAGGCCATGGCGGTAGGCGGCGAGCGCGTGACGGCGGCGGTTCTGATCATCGGCGACGAGATCCTGTCGGGCCGAACCCAGGACGTGAACCTCAACGCCATCGCCAAGTACCTGGCCACCTACGGCGTCGACCTGTGCGAGGCCCGCGTGGTGCCCGACGTCGAGCAGGAGATCGTCGACGCGGTCAACGCCCTGCGGACCAAGTACGACTACGTGGTCACCACCGGCGGCATCGGCCCCACCCACGACGACATCACCGCCGATTCGGTGGCCAAGGCCTTCGGGGTCACTGCACCCGAGCATCCCGAGATCATGGCCATGCTGCGCGAGCGCTGGGGCGAGCCCAACGCCGCCCGCCGCCGCATGGCCCACGTGCCGGAAGGCGGCGTGCTGGTGAAGAACCCCGTCCAGGGGCCGCCCGGCTTCCAGAAGGAGAACGTCTTCGTCCTGGCCGGCGTGCCGGCGATCATGCGCGGCATGCTCGACGACGTCGGCCCGCGCCTGCGCACCGGGGCGGTGGTGATCAGCAAGACCGTGCGGGTCACCGGCACCGGCGAGGGCACGATCGCCGCGCCGCTGGAGGCCGTGGCCAAGGCCCATCCGGACCTGTCGATCGGCAGCTATCCGTTCTTCGCCCCGCCGGACGTCTACGGCGCCAGCCTGGTGATCCGCGGCCGCGACCCGGCCGAGGTCGACGCGGCGGTGGAGGAGCTGGTGGCGGCCCTGACCGAAGCGGGCGTGAAGGGCATCGAGCGGCTGGAGGCCGGCGCTCAATAACCCGCTCATCCCGGCGAATGCCGGGACCCGGATGGAATGGCGACGTGGCCGACGCCAAAGGCGCTGAGTTCTTCCAATCAGCTTCCCGGCTTTAGGATCTGGGTCCCGGCATTCGCCGGGATGAGCGGAATCTTTTCTAGGCCACGTCCGCCGTCTCGTCCGGCTCGACCAGGGTCTTGGCCACGGTCAGGATGGTCTTGCGGCCCTTCGGCGTGGCCTGGCTGTAGGCCCGCAGCAGGTCGATCGCGCCGGGCGTCGAAAGCGCCGTCAGCATGGCCACGTCCTGCTCGGCCAGGACGTCCTCGCCCACCAGGCTGCCGACCGTGGTCTGGAGCTTGGCGGCGATCCGCACCAGCATCGAGGCCGAGACCCGGTTGGTGCCCCGCTCGTACTTCTGGACCTGCTGGAAGGTGAGGCCGAGGACCTGGGCCAGGTCGTCCTGGCTGATCTTCATGTGCCGCCGCTGGACCCGGATGCGGGTGCCTACCGCGACGTCGATGGGGTCCGGGCTGGTCGGCGTGTTCAAGGCGCGTCCCACACAGAGATGAGGATGCGGAACTATCGGCTTGGCCTTGGCCGGCTGCAATGCATTCTTGCACCGTACGCGGCGCGTCGGGCGCGGGCGTGATCGGCGTCGGGCGTGATGGACAGGTCTTCGGCCAATATCGAGCTGCTCACCCAGCGGGAGCGGGAAGCCCTGCGCTGGGTCGCCGAGCACAGGCTGTCCAAGGAAATCGGCCCCTTGATGGGGGTGTCCAAGTCGCGCGCCGACGCCCTGGTCGAGAGCGCCTGCCGCAAGCTGGGCGTCAGCGGGCGGCGGGCCGCGGCCCGGGTGCTGACCGCCCATGAACAGCATGCTTCGGGCTATGGGACCCGATCCCACAGCGACTCAATGGGCCTGTCGCCCGCGCCGTCGCGGCCGTCTGCTGCCGTCTCGACATTCCACGAGGCGGACGATGACCGTGACCACGACCCCCAGCCCGGGCGCGACGAACGACAACCAGGAGACCCATCTGAGCGGCGCGCGGCTGGGCAAGGTGGTCCGCAAGGTGCTGCAGATCCGCGAGGCCGCGACAGCCTTCGAGCAGGACTGGCCGTCCTTGCCGAACCGGCCGCCGATGCCGGTCTTCGCCTGGACGGAATTGGAGCGGCAGTTGCTGAGCCTGGCGCCGGAGGACCTGGCGCCGATGGTCCGCGACCTGGTCTCGGCGATCCGCAAGGAGTCCGGTCCCAAGCCGCCGGAGATGGTTCTGCGCGAGGTCCTGATCGTCGCGGCGACGGTCCTGGACGAGACCTTCCAAGAGAAATGGGCGGAGAGTACGGCCCAGTCGTGAGCCCCGCCGTGCGGGTGCTGGTCGTGCTCGCCATCGCCGCCGCGTGCAGCCTGCTGATCGGCGCGCTGCTGGGCACGCGGCAAGTGGCCCACTTCTTCCAACACCTGCGTTACGGCTGAGGCCTCCAAGGTCGCCCCGAGGGGCTGGACCTCGTGGCGGGCGCCGGGCGCCCGTCATCGGTTCAGCAACGCGCCCGCGGGCGCAAACGGGAGACCCCGCATGAAACGTCGCATCGTCGCCGAGCAGCTGGCCAGCCGCCTGTTCACCACCGAGGAGGCCGTGGACTCCACCCTGGCCCTGATGGGCGACCTGATCGCCGCCATGCCGCGCGCGCGGCTGGAGGCGGGTCTGGGCGCCGGGGTGGGGCAGCAGGCCGTCGATCGGGTGCTGGAGGCCGCCTCGGGCATGGCCCACGCCCGCCGCTCGCTGATCGCCGTCCACGAGGCCCTGGCGCAGGCCAAGGACCAGGTCGGGCTGCGGCGCGTCACCCTGGTGGGCGGCGGCGACAAGCCCGGCGACCCTCCCGCGCCGACCGGCCGTCTGCACGAGCTGCGTAGCGCCTAGGCCGCGCGAGGCGCTTGGCGCGGCGTCGTTTCCGGGGAAACATGCCGCTCCTGACGCGGGGGCGGCATGTCTTTCTTCTCGGAGCTTTTCTCGATCCTGCCGACGCAGATCGCGGCCTGCGCCATGCTGGCGGTCTGCGTCCTGGCCCTGCTGGTGGGGCGACGCCTGGAGCGCTGGCTGGCCGTGGCCACCGTCGCGGCCTGGGTCTTGTCGGCCGCCGTCCAGTCGCCCGATCCCGTCGGCGTGCAGTGGGGGATCTTCGCGGTCGACCTCGTCTACCTGGCGATCCTGGTCGGCCTGTGCACGGTCGAGCGGCGGGTCTGGATCCTGTTCATGACCGCCTTCCAGCTGCTGGTCGTGCTGACCCACGTGGCCTTCATGATCGACCGCAGCCTGATGCAGTGGAGCTTCTTCTCCACCTACTACCTCTGGAGCGACGCCGAGCTGATCGCCTTCGCGGTCGGCGTGATCCAGGCGGGGTGGGGGCGTTGGAAGGCCCGGAAGGCCTGATCTCGACGATCTGTCGAATCTGGCTTTTCATTCATTCACGACTAAATTAATGAGGACGCATCGCAGGTCGCGGCCCCGTTCGGACTGACCCCAGAGACGGCGTCGAGGGCCGCCAGGGAGGCGTTTGGTTATGTCGCATGACGGTGTCGCACTCGGTTCCATCCTCGCCCATCACGCGCGGCGGTCGCCCGCCCGGCCGGCGCTGATCGTCGACGACGTCGCCGTCACCTACGACGAGCTGGACGCGCGTTCGAACCAGCGGGCGCGGATGCTGGCCGCGCGGGGTGTGGGCCAGGGCGACTTCGTCACCGTGGCCCTGCCCAACGGCCAGGCGTTCTACGAGACCACCTTCGCGCTGTGGAAGCTGGGCGCGATTCCTAACGTCGTCGCCGCCAAGCTGCCGCGCCTGGAGATGGAGGCGATCCTCGACATCGTGCGGCCCAAGCTGTTCGTCGGCGCGCCGCCCGGCCCCGGCGTGCCGGCCCTGGCCGCCCAGCCGGAGGGGCTGGAGGGTTACTCCACCGAAGCCCTGCCCAAGGCGGTGTCGCCGCACTGGAAGGCGATGACCAGCGGCGGTTCCACCGGCCGGCCCAAGGTGATCGTCGACGCCATGCCGGCGCGATGGAATCCGCAGGAGGGCTTCCTGGGCCAGAGGCCCGGCGACGTGATCCTCAATCCGGGTCCGCTCTATCACAACGCCCCGTTCCACTGCATCCACATGGGCCTGTTCGTCGGCGCCACGATCATCGAGATGGGCAAGTTCGACGCGCTGAAGTCGCTGGAGCTGATCGAGGCGCACGGGGTGAACTGGGTGACGATGGTGCCGACCATGATGCACCGCATCTGGCGCCTGGGCCCCGACGTCCTCTCGCGCTTCGGCCTGCCTACCCTGCGGATGATGCTGCACATGGCGGCCCCGTGCCCCGCCTGGCTGAAGGAGGCCTGGATCGGCTGGCTGGGGAGCGAGCGGGTCTGGGAATACTACGGCACGACCGAGGGCACGGGCTCGACGATGATCTCGGGCGCGGACTGGCTGGCCCATCCCGGCTCGGTCGGTCGGGTCCGCGACGGCTACGCGCTGAAGATCCTCGACGAGGCGGGGAACGAGCGTCCGGTCGGCGAGGTGGGCGAGGTCTTCTTCCGTCCCCAGGGCGGGGCGGGATCGACTTATCATTATCTGGGCAGCTCGGGCCGGCGGGTGGGCGAGTGGGAGACCCCGGGCGACCTGGGGCGGGTCGATGAGGAGGGCTATCTTTATCTGGCCGACCGCCGCAACGACCTGATCATCTCGGGCGGCGCCAACATCTATCCGGCCGAGGTCGAGGCGGCGATCGACGCCCACCCGGCGGTGCGGACCAGCGCCGTGATCGGCCTGCCGGACGAGGAGTGGGGCGCGCGCGTCCACGCCATCGTCCAGGCGGTCGAGGGCAGCGGGCTGGAGGACGCCGAGCTGCTGGACTTCGTCGCCGACCGCCTGGCCCGCTTCAAGCTGCCCAAGAGCGTGGAGTTCACCAGCGAGCCGCTGCGGGACGAGGCCGGCAAGGTGCGCCGGGCGGCGCTGCGGGAGGCGCGGCTGGCGCCTTCGACCTGAGGACCGGCGGCGGGCTCAGCCCGCCTCCGCCTTGCGGCGCTTGTAGAGCGCGTCGAAACCGCCGGCCATGAAGGTCACGAACCGGTCGCGCACCGCCTCGAAGTCGTCGGACCTGCATAGATTGTTCGACAGCCGATCGATGCGGCCGGTGCGCGACAGGATCAGCGAATAGGCTCCCGAGGTGAACTGGAAGCTCCAGAACAGGTCCTCGGCCTGGGCGTCGGGCAGGGCCTGCTGCAGCAGGTCGATCAGGCGCAGCACCAGCGGGTCGAAATAGGTGTCCATCTTCTCGGCGCCGTAGCCGGGAGCGTTGTTCACCTGGGCGAAGATGCGGCCGAAGTTGCGCCAGCCCTCGTCGCCGTTGATGTAGACGTCGAACGCGCTGTCGTAATAGCAGCGCAGCGCGCCCTCGACGGTGGGGCGGCCCGCGGCCTCGGCGGCGTAGGCGTCCAGCCCGGCCGTCCGCGCGGCGACGGCGTACTCCACGCGGCGCTCGAACACCGCGTCGAACAGCGCCTTCTTGCCATCGAAATAGTAGTGGATCAGCGCCGGATGGATGCCCATCCGGTCGGCCACGTCCTTGATGGTCACCCCGAAATAACCGAGCTGGGCGAACAGGTCCTCGCTGGTGTCGAGGATCGTCTTCACGGTGGAGGCGCGCTGCTCCGCCCGCGTTCGGCGTCCCTCCACTTTGGTCGCTGCCGCCATGCCCTCCAGCCTTCCCGATGGTGCGTCGCCCAGGCCACGCACCCGATCCCTCAGAAGGGGGACGATGGGGTGACCCTCCCGCCCGGTCAAGCGACGCCGCGCATATATTTCATTTAGCACTAAATGAATGAACTTGACGGGCGCCGCCTCCCTGGGCTACCCGGTTGGTCAAGCAAGAACACAATTGGGGAGGGTTGAATGGCTAGGACCTGGAACGCCGCGCGGCGGATCGCGCTGTCGGGCGCATCGCTCGCGGCCATGCTGCTGGCGGCCGGAAACGGGCTGGCGCAGACGTCGGACGCGGCGCCGAAAGCGGCCGCCGACAGCAGAGACACGGTGCTGGAAGAGCTGGTCGTCACCGGCTCGAGCATCCGGGGCGTGCCGCCGGTCGGCTCGAACCTGATCAGCGTCACCCGCGAGGACATCCAGGCCATCGGCGCGGTCAGTACGCCCGACCTCCTGGCCACGGTCCCCCAGCTGAACAGCTTCAACACCGCGCCCCAGGCCAGCCTGGGCGGGATGGGGTCCTACGCGCCGGGCATGCGGGGCCTGCCGGCCAGCGCCACCCTGCCGCTGATGAACGGCCACCGCCTGGTCGCCGCGGCGGCCAACGAGACCAACCCCGACTATCCGCTGATCCCCGGCCTGGCGATCGAGCGCGTCGAGATCGTCGCGGACGGCGCCTCGTCGATCTACGGCTCGGACGCTGTCGCCGGGGTCGTGAACTTCATCACCCGCAAGCGCTTCTCGGGCGTCGAGCTCAACGCCAGCTACGGCGCGGCCGACGACTACGCCGCCGGCTATGTCGGCGCCCTGGTCGGCAAGGACTGGGGCTCCGGCTCGATCCTGGCGGCCTACCAATACGCCGAGAACGGCAACGTCACCGGCGGCGACCGCGACTATCGCGTCCAGGACTTCCGGCCCCAGGGCGGCATCGACACCCGCGCGACCTCGTGTCCTTCGCCCAACGTGCTGGCCAGCACGACCCTCTGGTCGATCTACCAGGCGGCCCCGGCGTTCGGCCTGAACACCGTGAACTATTGCGACAGCGGCGCGGTGGCCGACCTGCTGCCGAAGTCGCGCACCCACAGCCTGTTCGTGTCGGGCCGCCAGGACCTCAGCGACCGCGCCACCCTGTGGGGCGAGCTGCTGTACTCCGACCGTCACGACGAGATCCGCGCGGCGGCGCCGGCCCAGACGGTGTTCATCACCAGCGCCAACCCCTTCTTCCAGGGACCGGCGGGCGCCACCAGCGAGTATGTCCTGTTCCGTCCTGACAACCTGATCGGCTCGGACCACTTCACCAACACCGACGACCGGCGCGCGGGCAACTCTTCCGTCGGGGTCGACTACAAGCTGCCGCGCGATCTGAACCTGACGGTCTACGGCTCGTACGACTGGGCCGAGAACGACGCCTTCATCCCGCAGATCAACACCGCGGCGATCACGGCCGCCGCCGCCGGGACCACCACGGCCACCGCCCTGGACCCGTTCGGGACCGGCACCTCGCCGACGGTGCGCGCCGCGATCCTCAATTCCTCCACCGACGTCGACATCAAGCAGACCACCAAGCTGGCGGCCGCCAAGCTGGACGGGCCGCTGATGGACCTGCCGGGCGGGACGCTGCGGTTCGCGGTCGGCGCCGAGGTCCGACGCGAGGCGTTCCAGCAGCGGGGCGTCGTCGGTGCGACGGCCGTTCCCGAGGACCTGAAGCGCGACGTCAAATCGATCTATGGCGAGCTCTTCGTGCCGATCATCGGCGCGGGCAATTCGGCGCCGTTGTTCCGCAGCCTCTCGCTGTCGCTGTCGGGTCGATACGACGACTACAGCGACTTCGGGTCGACGACCAACCCGAAGGTGGGCGTCAACTGGGAGCCGGTCGAGGGCGTCACCCTGCGCGGCTCCTACGGCACCTCGTTCCGGGCGCCGGGCCTGCGCCAGGTCGGCGCGACCGTCGGCTCGTATTATCTGAGCGCCGCCCAGGCGGTCACCTTCGCCAACGACCCGACCCGGGGCGCGACCCAGGTCAACACCGTCTACCTGCTGGGCGGCAATCGCGACCTGAAGCCCGAGGAGGCGAAGACCTATTCGTTCGGCGTGGACGTGAACCCCAAGGCGCTGCCGGCCCTGCGCGCCAGCCTGACCTACTACAACATCGAATACACCGGCGTGATCGGCACGCCGTCCGTGCCTTACGTCTTCACCGACCCGACCTTCGCGGGCCAGGTCTATCGCAACCCGACGCCGACCCAGCTGAACGCGCTGCTGGCGCTGGCCACGCCGGTCAACCTGCCTTCGCCCCTGCCGGCGATCGGCAACGTGCTGGACCTGCGGCTCAACAACTTCGGGGTCCGCAAGACCGACGGCCTGGACTTCGACACCAACTACCGGTGGACCACGAGCTTCGGCTCGGTGTTCGCCGACCTGGCCGGAAACTACATCCTCAACTTCGACACCCAGTTCTCGCCGGGCGCGCCGGTCTCCGACAGCCTGAAGCTGGGCGTGCCGCGCTGGACCGCGCGGGCGACCCTGGGCGCCGTGGCGGGCCCGGTCTCGGTCATCGGCTACGTGAACCATCGCGACGGGATCACGAACAACTTCACGACGCCGACCGGGGTCGGTTCGTACGAGGCCGACGGCTACACGACGGTCGACCTGCGCGTGATCTGGACCTTGCCGGACAAGGATTGGACGAAGGGGACGGTGCTGGCCCTGCAGGTCAACGACCTGTTCGACGAGACGCCGCCGTTCTTCCCCGCGACGGACGGGATCGGCGGCGCCTACAACCCGATCGGGCGCTTCGTGGCCGTCAACCTGCGCAAGTCCTTCTGACGATCCAAGCGGCGACCGGGTGGGGTCGCCGAACGCGCCGCGGGCGGGAGCACGACCTCCCCCGTCCCCTCCCGCGGCGCGGCAGTGACCCTTACGAGGCCGGAGCGCCCCTCTTGATGACCCGTGACGTTTTCGGCCCCGTTCGAGGCTTCGACCTCGCCAGGCTGGCCCTGGTTAGACCGGCGCTCCAGGCCTTCGTCGATCGCGGCGAGCTGGCGGGCGTGGTGACCCTGACGTCCCAGGGCGGCCAGGTCGTCCAGAGCGAGGCGGTCGGCTGGAGCGACCTGGAAACCCGCACGCCGATGCGGTCGGACACCCTGTTCCGCATCGCCTCGATGACCAAGCCGATCACCTCGGCGGCGGCCCTGATGCTGGTCGAGGAGGGCCGGATCGCCCCGGACGATCCGATCGCGCGCTGGATCCCGGAACTGGCCGACCCGCTGGTGCTGCGCGACGCGGCGGGGCCGCTGCGCGACGTGACGCCGGCCCGGCGTCCGATCACCGTCGAGGACCTGCTGACCCACCGCGCGGGGATCGCCTACGGCTTCTTCTCGGAGGGCCCGCTGAAGGCGGCCTACGAGCGGGCGCTGGGCGACCCGGCCATGACCCGCCTCTCCGTCGACGAATGGCTGGCGGCTCTGGGCGGCCTGCCCCTGGCCTACCAGCCGGGCGAGCGCTTCCACTACGGCCACTCGACCGACGTGCTGGGCTTCCTGGTCGGCCGCGTCGAGGGCAAGCCGCTGCGCCAGGTCCTGCGGGAGCGCATCTTCGCGCCGCTCGGCATGGACGACACCGACTTCTGGCTGCCGCGCGACCAGCGCCGTCGCCTGGCCAGCCTCTACGCCTATGACGAGGCGTCGGGCGGCCTCGCGAAGGTCGAGCCCGAGATGTACGACGAACCGCCGGCCTATACGCCGGGCGGCGGCGGGCTGATCTCGACGGCGGGCGACTATCACCGGTTCGCGCGGATGATCCTGGGCGAGGGGACGCTCGACGGCGTCCGCCTGCTGCGGCCCGAGACCGTCGCCCTGATGCGGACCAACCGCTTGACGCAGGCCCAGCGCGAGGTCCCGTTCGCGGGCATGCCGCTGTGGCGCAAGTCCGGCTTCGGGCTGGGGCTGTCGGTCGCCGAGGACGTCGTCGACAATCCCTATGCCTGCGGCGCGCCGGGCGCGATGACCTGGCCGGGCATCTTCGGCACCTGGTGGCAGGCCGACCCGGCCAACGACCTGGTCATGATCTACCTGATCCAGCACCAGGTGCCGGTCTCGGCCGGCTCGGGCGCGACCATCGCCACGGGGCAGGGGGCGGCCGGCCGCCGCGCCTTGCCCGTCTACCAGCAGGCCGTCTATGCCGCCTTGCGGGACGCGTGAACCGACTATCCCATCCTGAACGCCCATCCTGAACGCCCATCCTGAACGATAGACGAGCCCCAAGGCCCGCGGTCCGAGGAAACGATGATGAGCAACGCCGAAGCCGTCCCCGTCGCGACCGCGCCGCCCCTTGTCGAAGGCGGAACCGCCGAGGCGCCGGCGCCCGACGCCAGGGCCTGGGTCGCCCTCGGCTGCCTGTGGTTCATCTACGTCCTGAACTTCCTGGACCGGCAGCTGCTGTCGATCCTGGCCAAGCCGATCCAGGACACCCTGCACATCACCGACAGCCAGCTGGGCCTGCTGGGCGGGCTCTATTTCGCGGCCTTCTACTGCTTCATCGCCATCCCGGTGGGCTGGCTGGCCGACCGCACCAACCGCGTGGCGGTGCTGGCCATCGCCTGCGGCATCTGGAGCGCGGCGACCATGGCCTGCGGCGTGGCCAAGACCTATGGCGGCTTCGCCGTGGCGCGCATGACGGTGGGCTTCGGCGAGGCGGGCGGCGTGCCGCCGTCCTACGCCATCATCACCGACTATTTCCCGCCGGGCCGACGGGGCAGGGCGCTGGGGCTCTACAACCTGGGTCCGCCGGTGGGCGCGGCCCTGGGCATCGCCTTCGGCGCCTCGGTGGCGGCGGCGTTCAGCTGGCGCGACGCCTTCCTGGTGACCGGCGGTGTCGGCCTGGTCGCGGCCCTGGCCCTGACCTTCATCGTCCGCGAGCCCAAGCGCGGCGGACTGGACCGGGCGGCCGACGCGCCGGCTCCGCCCAAGGCGGGCTTCGGCGAGACCCTGCGCATGTTCGTCTCCCATCCCGCCCTGATGCTGGCCGCCCTGGGCGGCGGCGCGACCCAGTTCATCACCTACGGCCTGGGCAACTTCGCCACCCTGTTCCTGATGCGCGAGAAGGGCATGACCCTGCAGGAGGTCGCCCTCTGGTACGCCCTGGTCGTGGGCGTCGGCATGAGCGTGGGCATCTTCGGCTCGGGCTGGCTGATCGACCGGTTCACCCGCGTGTCCAAGCGCGCCTACGGCCTGGCCCCGGCCATCGGCCTGATCCTGGCCGTACCGTTCTTCCTGGCCTTCGTCTGGGCGCCGAGCTGGCCGCTGGCGATCGGCCTGCTGATCTTCCCGATGTGCCTGAACCACTTCTACCTGTCGCCCGCCGTCGCCCTGGTCCAGACCGAGGTCCGGCCCAATCAAAGAGTGATGTCGGGCGCCCTGCTGCTGCTGGTGATGAACTTCATCGGCCTGGGCCTGGGCCCGACCTATGTGGGCGCGGCCAGCGACTTCTTCCGCGCCGACCACCCGACCAACTCGCTGCAGATGGCGCTCTTCACCCTGGCCCCGTTCTACGCCCTGGCCATCGGCCTGTTCCTGGCGCTGGCGCGGCTGCTGGGCAAGGCCCCCAAGACCGGAGCCGTCCAATGACGAATTTCTTGAAGCCCCTTCCCGGCCTCGCGGGCGCCGTCGCCCTGCTGGCGGGTCCCGACCAGGCCTTCGCCGAGTCCGCGCGGCCGGTGGTCGCCGCCCCGGCCGGAACGGCGGAAGGCGTGGTCGACGGCGGCCTGCTGGCTTTCAAGGGCCTGCCCTACGCCGCCCCGCCGGTGGGCGCCGGCCGCTGGCGTCCGCCCGCGCCGGCCACGTCCTGGACAGGGACCCGCGACGCCGGCCAGTTCGGCGCCGCCTGCATCCAGCCCACGCCCGGCCCGGCGTCGGTCTATTCGACCGCCGAGGTCCCGACCAGCGAGGACTGCCTGACCTTGAACCTCTGGACCCCGTCCACGACGGGCAAGGCCCCCGTGCTGGTCTGGATCCACGGCGGCTCCCTGACCTCGGGGACGGGCCGGTCCAACGGCTACAACGGCGCCAAGCTGGCTGCGACCGGCACGGTCGTCGTGACGATCAACTACCGGCTGGGCGCGCTGGGCTATCTGGCCCATCCCGAGCTCAGCAAGGAGTCGCCCGACGGCGTCTCGGGCAACTACGGCCTGCTGGACCAGATCGCGGCCCTGCAGTGGGTCCAGCGCAACATCGCATCGTTCGGCGGCGACCCGGCCAACGTCACCATCGCCGGGGAGTCGGCCGGGGCGCTCAGCGTCATGTACCTGATGGCCTCGCCTCGGGCGCGGGGGCTGTTCCACAAGGCGATCGCCCAGAGCGCCTACATGATTTCGACACCGGAGTTGAAGACCGCCCGCTACGGCATGCCGTCGGGCGAGGGGGCGGGGGTCTATGTGGCCGGGGCGCTGAAGGCGTCGAACCTGGCGGCCCTGCGCGCCATGGACCCGCAGGCGGTGACCGACGGCGCGGCCAAGGCCGGCTTCCTGCCCTTCGGGGTCGTGGACGGCAAGGTGCTGCCCCGCCAGCTGGTCGACACCTTCGATCGCGGCGAGCAGGCGCCCGCGCCGATCCTGGCCGGCTTCAACAGCGGCGAGATCCGCGCCCTGCGCTTCCTGGCCCCGCCGACGCCCAAGGGCGCGGCGGAATACGAGAAGACGATCCGCGAACGCTATCGCGACCTGGCCGACGATTTCCTGGCGCTCTACCCGTCGTCGGACCTGGAGGAGAGCGTCCTGGCCACCACCCGCGACGCCATGTACGGCTGGACGGCCGAGCGGTTGGTCCGGTCGCAGGCCAAGGCCGGCCATCCCTCGTTCCTCTATCTGTGGGACCACGGCTATCCGGCCATGGACCAGGCGGGCATCCACGCGTTCCACGCCAGCGAGATTCCGTTCATGTTCGGGAACATGGACCGCACCTCGCCGCGCTGGCCCAAGTCGCCGGACACGCCGGAGGAACGGGGACTTTCCCGGGCCATGATCGGCTACTGGACCAGCTTCGCGCGGACCGGGCGGCCTCAGGCCGCTGGTGCTGCTGATTGGCCGGCCTATGCGCCGGGCGGCGGCTACATGGCCTTCCGCGACAAGCCGACGACCGCCGCCGACCTGATGCCGGGCATGTTCGCGCTGAACGAGCGGGTCATGTGCCGACGCCGGGCCAGCGGCGACCAGGCCTGGAACTGGAACGTGGGCCTGGTGTCCCCGGTCATGCCCGGCCCGACGCCCGCCTGTCCCTGAGGGCTAGCGGGCGAAGGGGAAGGGGGATAGCGACTTGCTGTTCTCCTCGACCAGCAGGGTCCGGTTGATCGGCGCCGCCGCGCGCTGGGGGCAGGCCGGGCGCTCGCAGATCCGGCACGAGGGGCCGATCTCGATGGTGATCGGGTTGGCCATGTCCAGCCCGCGCGCCTGGACCAGCTTGCCCGCATATTTCAGCTCGCAGCCCAGGCCGACGACCAGCTCGTCCTCCAGCCCCGCCTGCAGGCCCGACACCCGCCGCACGGTGCGCGACAGGGTGAAATAGCGCTCGCTGTCGGGCGTCTCGATCACCTGGGTGACGATGCGGCCGGGGGTCTTGAAGCTGTCGTGGACGTTCCAGCGCGGACAGGCGCCGCCGAACCGCGAGAACGGGAACGGCCCTGCCGCGAAGCGCTTGGAGATGTTCCCCGCCGCGTCCAGCCGCATCATGAAGAACGGCACGCCGCGCGAGCCCGGGCGGCCCAGGGTGGTCAGGCGCTGGGCGGCCTGCTCGTAGCTGACGCCGAAGCGCGGCCGCACCCGCTCGATGTCGTAGCCGGTGGACTCCATGGCCGCCAGGAACGGCTCGTAGGGCATCATGATCGCCGCGGCCAGGTAGCCGTCCAGGAACACCTTCAGCAGCTGGCGGGTGGCGCGGTCGGGGGCGTTGAAGCGGTCGGTCAGGTCGGTCAGCACCTGGCCGCCTTCCATCAGCCCCAGCTGGTAGCACATGCCGAAGATGCGGCTGGCCGGGGCCAGGGTCTCCGACAGCATCAGGCGCTTGCGGTGGTGGTCGTAGCGGCGCAGCGAGCCGGTCATCACCTCCACCGGCATGACGCGGCACTGGACGCCGTACTCGCGCAGCAGCCGCTCGCGCACGGCGGGGCCCAGGTCCTGCGGGTCGGCCTTCAGCTTGGCCAGGATCGTCTCGGCCAGGGTCTCCAGTTCGGCGAAGTGGTTGCGCTGGGCGCCGACGAGGTCGCGGACCCAGTCGGTCGGCGACTGGCCCGAGACCGGCCCCGCGCCGTCCGGCCGTTCGAAGGCGCCCAGGTCGATCAGCCGTCCCCGGTCCAGATAGGCGCGATAGAGCCGGGTCATGGCCTCGGCCAGGCCGGGCGACAGCTCGGCCACCTCGGCGACCTCGTGGCGACCGACGCCCAGGTCGGCGAACATCTTGTCGGCCAGCACCTCCTCCAGCCCCGCCCCGCCGCCGGGATCGTCGGCCGACAGGCTGCGCAGGTCCAGGTCGTAGGCGTCGGCCAGGCGCAGCAGCAGCTGGGCGGTGACCGGCCGCTGGTTGCGCTCCAGCAGGTTCAGATAGCTGGGCGAGACGCCCAGCTCCTCGGCCATCCGCGCCTGGGTCACGCCCAGGTCGCGCCGCAGCCGCTTCAGCCGTCCCCCCAGGAAAAGCTTCTTGTCGCCTTGTTTCTTATCGAGCGTCGCCATTCAGTCAATTTGTCACGACTTTACAGAAATTACAAAGTCGATCTTTGACAATTTGCCCTCAATAGGTTCGACCGTTCCGGCGGCGCGGCGTTAGGTCCCCAACGACAAGTTTTCCTTGGCCCGCAAGGCTTACCGCCCCGGGCTCCGAAGTTGGGACCGAACGACCATGACGCAGCGCAAGACCTATGCCGACCACCGCGACGCCCTGCTGGCGCGCTATCCGAACGGCGTCGCGCCGGGCGGGGTCGACATCGACGCCATCATCCAGCTGAAGCTGCAGAACACCTTCAACACCCATCTCGACATCGCCCGCGCCATGGCCCCGGTCATGCGCGCCGACATGGCCGCCTACGACGCCGACAGCGCCAAGTTCACCCAGTCGCTGGGCTGCTGGTCGGGCTTCCACGCCCAGCAGATGATCAAGTCGGTCAAGCGCCTGCGCGGCACGACCAAGGGCGCTTATGTCTATCTGTCCGGCTGGATGGTCGCGGGCCTGCGCAACCGCTTCGGCCACCTGCCCGACCAGTCGATGCACGAGAAGACCTCGGTCGTCGACCTGATCGAGGAGATCTACGTCTCGCTGCGGCAGGCCGACGAAGTGGCCATCAACGACCTGTTCAAGGCCCTGAGCACCGCCCGTGAGGCCGGCGACCAGGTCGCCGAGCAGGCCGCGATCAAGGCCATCGACAACTTCGAGACCCACGTGGTGCCGATCATCGCCGACATCGACGCCGGCTTCGGCAACGAGCACGCGACCTATCTGCTGGCCAAGGAGATGATCAAGGCCGGCGCCTGCTGCCTGCAGATCGAGAACCAGGTCAGCGACGCCAAGCAGTGCGGCCACCAGGACGGCAAGGTCACCGTGCCGCGCGAGGACTTCATCGAGAAACTGCGCGCCTGCCGCCTGGCCTTCGAGGAGCTGGGCGTCGACGAGGGCGTGATCGTCGCCCGCACCGACAGCCTGGGCGCCGGCCTGACCCAGAAGATCCCGGTCAGCCAGGAGCCGGGCGACCTGGCCAGCGACTACATCAAGTGGCTGAAGACCGAGCCCGTCACGGCCGACAACCCGCTGCAGGACGGCGAGCTGGCGATCATGAAGGACGGCGCCTTCGTCAAGCCGGTGCGCATGCCCAACGGCCTGTTCGCCTTCCAGGACGGCACCGGCCGCCAGCGCGTCATCGAGGACTGCATCGCCAACCTCACCCAGGGCGGCGCCGACCTGCTGTGGATCGAGACCGACACCCCTAATGTCGACGAGATCGCCTCGATGGTGGCCGAGATCCGCAAGGTCGTTCCGAACGCCAAGCTGACCTACAACAACTCGCCGTCGTTCAACTGGACCCTGAACCTGCGCAAGCAGGTCCGCGACCAGTGGATCGCCGAGGGCAAGATCCACAAGGACAGCTATCCCGAAGGTAATTCGCTGATGTCGGCCGAGTACGACAAGAGCGACCTGGGCCGCGAGGCCGACGAGCGCCTGGCCCGCTTCCAGGTCGACATCTCGGCCCGCGCCGGGGTGTTCCACAACCTGATCACCCTGCCGACCTTCCACCTGACGGCCAAGAGCGTGGACGAGCTGTCGCGCGGCTACTTCGGCGAGGACCGCATGCAGGCCTACGTCAACACCGTGCAGCGCGAGGAGATCCGCCGCGGGGTGTCGGCCGTGAAGCACCAGCACGAGGTCGGCTCGGACCTGGGCGACACCTTCAAGGAGATGGTCGCCGGCGAGCGCGCCCTGAAGGCCGGCGGCCACGCCAACACCATGAACCAGTTCGCCGCCGAATAGCGGCGAACCTTCAACCTCCCCTTCCACCCGATCGAGGATTCATCCCATGACCGCCACGCAATTCGCTCCCGCCGCCATGCCGAACTCCAGCGACCAGCAACGGGCGGTCGACCGGGTGGCCGAGGCCGCACACCGTCTCAACGAAGCGGTGCAGCGGGCCATCGCGGCCGGCTATTCGGTCGAACTGGTGCGCACCTCGCGTCACCACGACGGCGCCGGCAACTGGGGCGACCAGATCGTCCCGACCGTCCGGGGCGGAGGGCAGAACGGCGCCGCCTAAGAGCGCCGGGCCCTCAACAAGACGTACGCTTCATCTAGTATCCATGCGGCTTCCCGGGGCGAGGGTCCCGGGAAGCCCTCACGACCACGGGAATTCCTCATGCCGCTCGACGTCGCCGCCCATATCCAAGTCACCGGCCCGGTCGAGGGTCGCGCGGTGGAAGTGCTCACCCCCGAGGCCCTGGCCTTCGTGGCCGACCTGCACCGTCGCTTCGACGCCCGTCGCCGCCAGCTGCTGGAAGCCCGCCAGATGCGCCAGGCCCGCTTCGACGCCGGCGAGCTGCCCGACTTCCTAGCCGAGACCTCGCACGTCCGCGCCGCCGATTGGGCCGTCGCCCCGGTCCCGGCCGACCTGCTGGACCGCCGCGTCGAGATCACCGGCCCGGTCGACCGCAAGATGATCATCAACGCCCTGAACTGCGGGGCCAAGGTGTTCATGGCCGACTTCGAGGACGCCACCGCCCCCACCTGGGCCAATGTCATCGAGGGCCAGGTCAATCTGAAGGATCGCTGGCAGGGCGAGCTGACCCACGTCGACCCGAAGTCCGGCAAGGCGTACGCCATGGGGCCGACCCCGGCGGTGCTGAAGGTGCGCCCGCGCGGCTGGCACCTGATGGAGCGCCACCTGGAGGTCGACGGCCAGGCCGTGGCCGGGGCGCTGTTCGACTTCGGCCTCTACGCCTTCCACAACGCCAAGGCGGCGATCGCCAAGGGTTCGGGTCCGTACTTCTACCTGCCCAAGCTGGAAAGCCACCTGGAGGCCCGCCTCTGGAACGACGTGTTCGTCCGCGCCCAGGAGGCCCTTGGCCTGCCGGTCGGGACGATCAAGGCCACCGTGCTGATCGAGACGATCCCGGCCGCCTTCGAGATGGACGAGATCCTGTTCGAGCTGAAGGACCACATCGTCGGCCTCAACTGCGGACGCTGGGACTACATCTTCTCGTTCATCAAGCGCCTGGGCCGTCGCGCCGAGTTCCTGACGCCGGACCGCTCGGCCATGGTCATGGGCAAGGCCTTCCTGGGCGCCTATTCGCTGAAGCTGATCCAGACCTGTCACCGCCGCGGCGCCTTCGCCATGGGCGGCATGGCGGCCCAGATCCCGGTCAAGGGCGACGACGCCGCCAACCAGGCCGCCTTCGCCAAGGTCAAGGCCGACAAGGAGCGCGAGGCCGGGGCCGGCCACGACGGCACCTGGGTCGCCCACCCCGACCTGGTCCCCGTGGCGATGGAGGTCTTCGACCGCCTGATGCCGACGCCGAACCAGCGCGACAAGACCCTGGCCGACCTCGACATCACCCAGCCCCAGATGCTGGAGCTGCACGAGGGCGTCCGCACCGAGGCCGGCGTGCGCGAGAACATCCGCGTCGGCGTGCGCTACACCCAGGCCTGGCTGGAAGGCCGCGGGGCCGTGCCGCTCTACAACCTGATGGAGGACGCCGCGACCGCCGAGATCTGCCGCACCCAGCTGTGGCAGTGGGTGCGCCTGGGCGCGGCCCTGGACGACGGGCGGGTGCTGAGCTCGGAACTGTTCGTCAGCCTGTTCACCCAGGAGATGGCCGACCTGCGCCGCGACTTCGGCTCGCCGCGCCTGGAGGAGGCCGCGCACATGTTCACGCGCATGGTCCTTTCCGACATCCTCGAGGAGTTCCTGACCATTCCGGCCTACGAACTGCTCTGAACTCCGGACCACGGGCGCGGGGGCGTTGACCTCCGCGCCCGTCGATGGGATTTCGGCTCCGAGGATGCTTGGCCGTGACGGACACGGCGGCGCGCGCGAGAACCGAACCCGATGCACGACTTCCCCGACGACATCTTCACCGAGCCGGAAGATGTGGATCCCGACACCCTGGCCAATCTGGGTCCGCTGCGGCGGCTGGCCGGCGTGTGGGAAGGCCGCAAGGGCGTCGACCTGAACCCCAAGGCCGAGGGGCCGGAGCGGCGCGACTATCTCGAGCGCATCGAGATGCAGCCGATCGATCCCCAGGCCAACGGACCCCAGCTGTTCTACGGCCTGCGCTACCACGTCCACATCGTCGCCTCCGACGAGGACACGACCTTCCACGACCAGGTCGGCTACTGGCTGTGGGAGCCCGCGACGGGGCTGATCATGCAGACCCTGGCGATCCCGCGCGGCCAGACGGCCCTGGCCAAGGGCCAGGCCGCGCCCGACGGCTCGGGCCTGGTCGTCCGGGCGGATCGCGGCGGGCCGGGCTACGGCATCTGCTCGACCGACTTCCTGGAGTGGGCGTTCCGGACCGATTCCTACGAGCTGGACGTGAAGTTCGACGCCGACGGCGGCTGGTCGTACGTCTCCACCACCATGCTGCAGGTCCGCGGCCGCACCGCGCCCTTCCGCCATGTCGATCGCAACGCCCTGCACAAGGTGGCCGAGCCCCGGCCCAACCCCTCCGCCCGCGTGGCGGCCGGCAAGGCCAACCGGACCGAAGCGCACGGCTTCGCCGTCGGTGGAGCCTTGGACGTTCCGGTCGTCGAATAGGAGAGGTGGTGCGGGCGGCCGGGGTCGAACCGGCATAGCCTTGCGGCTGGCGGATTTTAAGTCCGCTGCGTCTACCAGTTTCGCCACGCCCGCGCTGGTCCTGCCCGTATAGGCTGGGGGGAGAGTCCCGCCAAGGGCGAGCGCGGCCCTCGCGGGCGCCCTCGTTCTTGGCACGGGCGCGAAACGTGGCCGTTACGGCTCGACGTCCCTTCGGCGCGTGATAGCGTCGCCGTTCTGGATCGCCCGGAAAGAGGGCGGGGACGGGGATTAAGTGATCATGCAGCGTCAACTGGCCGCTCTGGCCTTCATCGCGGCGGCGGCTGTCGCGCCGCTGGCCCCCACTGTGGCCCAGGCGGCCGACATCGAGGTGGTGCGCGCCGCGCGGCTGCTCGACGTGGCCACCGGCAAGTATGTCGACAATCCGCAGGTGGTGATCATCGACGGCCGGATCACCGCGGTGGGCAAGGCGGGCGACGCCACGCCGCTGGGCGCGGTGGTGACCGACCTGCCGGGCGCGACCCTGCTGCCCGGCCTGATCGACATGCATACCCACATCAGCGCCGTCGCCGAGATCGGCGGCTACAACAGCCTGGAATTCAGCGACGCCTTCTGGAGCGTGGTCCAGACCGCCAACGCCAGGAAGACGCTGGAGGCCGGCTTCACCACCATTCGCAATGTCGGCTCCGACCGGTTCGACGACGTGGGCCTGCGCGAGGCGATCGACGGGGGCTATGTGGAAGGGCCGCGCATCGTCACGGCCACCTACGCCATCGGCGCCACGGGCGGCCACTGCGACTCGACCTTCTTCCCGCCGTCGATGGACCAGAAGAGCCCCTACAACGTCGATAGCCCCGACGAGGGCCGCAAGGTGGTGCGCACGCTGAAGAAGTACGGCGCCCAGGTGATCAAGATCTGCGCGACGGGCGGGGTGTTCTCGCACGGCGACGAGCCCGGCCAGCAGCAACTGACCCTGGCCGAGATGACCGCCATCGTCGACGAGGCCCACATGGCCGGGCTGAAGGTCGCCGCCCACGCCCACGGCGCGGCGGGGATCAAGGACGCCATCCGGGCCGGCGTCGACACCATCGAGCACGCCAGCCTGGTCGACGACGAGGGCATCAAGCTGGCCGTCCAGAAGGGCGCCTACTTCTCGATGGACATCTACAACACCGACTACACCCAGGCCGAGGGCGCCCGGAACGGCGTGCTGGAGGACAACCTGCGCAAGGACCGCGACATCGGCGAGCTGCAGCGCGAGAACTTCCGCAAGGCCCTGAAGGCCGGGGTGAAGATGATCTTCGGCACCGACGCCGGGGTCTATCCGCACGGGACCAACGCCAAGCAGTTCGCCGTGATGGTCCGCTATGGCGCCACGCCCCTGCAGGCGATCCAGGCCGCGACGATCACCGCCTCCCAGGCCCTGGGCCGCGAGAAGGACGTCGGCCAGGTGGCCGTGGGCCGCTACGGCGACCTGATCGCGGTGGACGACGACCCCCTGACCGACGTCGCGACGCTGGAGCGGCCGGTGTTCGTGATGAAGGGCGGGGCGGTGGTGAAGCGGCCCTGACGGGCTCGCCTCTCGCCAAATGGAGCGGCAGCGCCTAAATGCAGCGGCTCCATAACGCCCGGGCCAGATCGTGATCACCTTCCAAGACGTCTCCAAGACCTATGCCGGGGGCGGCGCCAAAGACGATGGGCGCGCCGCGCTCAGCGGAGTCGACCTGTCGGTCGCGCCCGGCGAGGTGTTCGGCGTGATCGGCGCCTCGGGCGCGGGCAAGTCCACCCTGATCCGGTTGATCAACGGCCTGGAGAAGCCGTCGGGCGGCAAGGTCGTGGTCGACGGCGACGACGTGGCGGCCCTGGGCGTCGAGGGGCTTCGGTCCCTGCGCCGCCGGGTCGGGATGATCTTCCAGCACTTCAACCTGCTGTCGTCCAAGACCGTGGCCGGCAACGTCGCCTTCCCGCTGAAGCTGGCCGGCAAGCCCGACGCCGAGGTCAAGGCGCGCACCGCCGAGCTGCTGGCGCGGGTGGGGCTGAGCGACTTCGCGAACAAGTATCCGGCCCAGCTGTCGGGCGGCCAGAAGCAGCGCGTCGGCATCGCCCGCGCCCTGGCGACCGGCCCCAAGGTGCTGCTGTGCGACGAGGCCACCAGCGCGCTGGATCCCGAGACCACCGAACAGATCCTGGAGCTGATCTCCAACCTCAACCGCGAGCTGGGCCTGACCATCGTGCTGATCACCCACGAGATGGACGTGGTCCGCCGCGTCTGCGACCGGGTGGCGGTGCTGGAGGGCGGCCGGGTGGTCGAGAGCGGCCCGGTCGAGCAGGTGTTCCTGCATCCGGCCAGCGCCACGGCCCGTCGGTTCGTCACCGAGGCGGAAGGCGAGCCGGGCGAGGGCGCCGTCGTCGGCGGCCGCGTGGTGCGCCTGACCTTCAAGGGCGAGGCCACCTACAAGCCGATCCTGGGCGCGGTGGCCCGCGAGACCGGCGTCGACTACTCGATCCTGGGCGGCCGCATCCACCGCCTGCGCGAGACGCCCTACGGCCAGCTGACCCTGTCCCTGACCGGCGGCGACGTCGAGGCGGCGATCCGGCGGTTCCAGGCCGACGGCGTCCGGGTGGACCTGGTCGGGGAGGTCGGCCGATGAGCGGGTTCGTGGACAATATCGACTGGTCGGAGATCGGCCAGGCGACGCTCGACACCCTGTCGATGCTGGGCGGCTCCATGGCCCTGACCGTGGTGCTGGGCCTGCCGCTGGGCGTGATCCTGTTCCTGACCGGCAAGGGCCAGATGCTGCAGAACCGCGTCGCCAACGGCGTGCTGTCGCTGGTGATCAACATCCTGCGCTCGGTGCCGTTCGTGATCCTGCTGATCGTGATGATCCCCCTGACCGTGGCCCTGGTCGGCACCTCGCTGGGCGTGGCGGGGGCGATCCCGCCGCTGGTGGCCGGCGCCGCGCCGTTCTTCGCCCGCCTGGTCGAGACGGCCCTGCGCGAGGTGGACAAGGGCGTGATCGAAGCCAGCTTCGCCATGGGCGCCAAGCGCCGGCAGGTGGTGCTGGGCGCGCTGCTGCCGGAAGCCATGCCGGGCCTGATCGCCGCGGCCACCGTCACCGCCATCGCCCTGGTGTCCTACACCGCCATGGCCGGCGTGGTGGGCGCCGGCGGCCTGGGCGACCTGGCCATCCGCTTCGGTTACCAGCGCTTCCAGACCGACGTGATGGTGGTGACCGTGGTGCTGCTGCTGGTGCTGGTCCAGGCGCTGCAGATGGTCGGCGACGCGGTGGTGCGCCGCGTCTCGCACCGCTAGGACGATCCCATGACCGACGACATCCCCATCCTCTCCGCCCCGCCGCCCGAACACTGGGACGAGGGCTTCGCCCAGGGTCTGGTCGGCAAGACCATGCTGGTGAACCTGACCTTCCTCGACGCCGAGGGCGAGGTGGAGGGCCGCGAGGCCTTCTACGGCGTGGTGATCACGGCCGACGCGGAGGAGGGCGTCCTGCTCGACCTGCTGGGCCCGCAGGACGGCGACACCACGACCCTGCCGCCCCAGACCTCGAACATCCGCGCCGCCGAGCCCGGCCTCTACCCGCTGACCGGCGGCGAGAGCGTCGAGAACCCCGACTTCCTGTCCAGCTGGACGATCGCCGGGCCGGAAGAGCCGGCGAACGACGAGGAATAGGCCCTAGGCCTGGTCGAACGGGAACGGCAGCCGGCCGGCCTTGAACAGGATCACCGGGTTCTCGTCATAGTCGCCCAGCTCGACGTCGGCCGAGGCGGCGAAGGCCACGACGCCCTCGCGCAGCGGGGCCAGGCGCTCGGCCTTGCGGCGGGCTTCCTCGGCGTCCTTGCAGCCGACCTGCTGCTCGGCCTTCAGCCCCTTGCCGCGGCCGGCCTTGTAGGCTTGGACGATGTAGACGGTTTCTCGGGCCATCCCCATCCAGGCGACCTGTTCGCGGGTCGGGTCAAGGCGCGATCGTGAAATGATCCAAGACTCTGCGCCCCGGTTCAGGAAAACTGATTTCCCGGTCCAGCCGGAAACGGGCAATACCCGACCCGTCTAATCGCCTTTACGGAGCCGTTCATGGTCGCCCGCCGCGCCCTTCTCGTCAGCCTCGCCGTCCTGTCGCTCGCCGCGTGCGCCAAGAAGCCCGCCGCCAGCGCCGGCGACACCCTGACGGTCGCCGCCACGGCCATTCCGCACGCCGAGGTGCTGGAGTTCATCAAGCCGAAGCTGGCGGCGCAGGGGCTGAAGATCGAGGTCAAGGTCTTCAACGACTACGTCCAGCCCAACATCCAGGTCGCCGAGAAGCGCATGGACGTCTCCTATTTCGAGACCCTGCCATACCTGGAGACCTTCAATCGCGACAAGGGCACCAATCTGGTGCCGGTGATCGGCGTGCACATCGAGCCGATCGGCGCCTATTCGCACCGCTACAAGTCGATCGCCGAGCTGCCCCAGGGCGCGACGGTGGCCATCCCCAACGACGCCTCGACCGAGGACCGCACCCTGCGGCTTCTCGCCAAGAACAACGTCATCGGGCTGGACCTCGGCAAGGCCGGCCTGAGCCTCAAGGACATCGCCAGCAACCCCAAGGGCCTGAAGTTCAAGGAATTGGAGGGCGCGACCCTGCCGCGCACCCTGGACCAGGTGGACCTGGCGGTGATCAACACCAACTACGCCCTCGACGCCAAGCTGGACCCGGCCAAGGACGCCCTGCTGATCGAGGACAAGAACAGCCCCTATGTGAACTATCTGGTCGGCCGGCCCGACAACAAGGACGACCCGCGCGTCCAGAAGCTGGCCAAGGCCCTGACCTCGCCCGAGGTGAAGGCCTTCATGGAGCAGAAGTATCACGGCGCGGTGGTGCCGGCCTTCTAGGCAATCTCAGGATGCGCGCCCTTACGGGCGCGCCCGCCCTGGCGCGGCCTGACATTTCACCGTACATATCAGGGCTTGCTGCCTTCGGAGCCCCGCCTTGCGACAGTTCATGGCCCCTGACGACGCCTCGGCCGGGGGCGGCCGCGACCGGATGCTGGTGCTGGACGTCTGCTCGTCCTCGGGCCTGGAGGACTGGTCGCCCGACCTGCAGAAGGCCAAGGTCTACGAGCGCATCCTGCTGGACCTGATCCTGGGCCGCCTGGCGCCCGGCGCGCGGCTGGACGAGCAGTCGCTGGCGGCGCGCTACGACGCGGGCCTGGCCGGCGTGCGCGACGCCCTGGGCCGCCTGGCCCTGGAAGGCCTGGTGATCCGCCGCGCCCGCTCCGGCACCACGGTGGCGCCGCTGGACCTGGTCGAGCTGCGCCAGGGCTACGAGGCCCGGGCCCTGATCGAGCCGCACTGCGCCGGCCTGGCGGCCCGCAACGCCAGCAAGGCCGAGGCCGAGGCGATCCGCGCGGCCTTCGACGACGGCGAACGGGCGGCCCGCGACCGCGACCTGCCGTCCCTGGTGGCCATGGACCAGCGCTTCCACGCCGCCGTGGCCCGCGCCGGCGGCAACATGGCCCTGGCCCGCATCCTGATCCCCCTGCAGCACAAGGCCGCCCGCTACTGGGTGTTCTCATTCGGCGCGGCCACCGAAGCCGAGCTGATCGCCGACGTCGAGCAGCACCGGGCCGTGGCCGACGTGATCGCCAGCGGTGACGTCGAAGGCGCCAAGCTGGCGATGATGCGCGTGCTCAACATCATGCCCGAAGCCACTCGGCCGATGGTCGAAGGGTAGATGGAATCCCTCTCTCATAGAGAGAGGGCGGGGCCCGCCGCGAAGCGGTGGGAGGGTGAGAGGTTACACTCTCTCAGGACGAGGCTCTGACGAAGACGGCCTGCGTCGACGGCCGTCCCTAAGGTGGATGCCTGGCCAAATCTGAAGGCTCCAAAGCTCCGGGTTTGTTGGACAGGGTGAAACCTCTCACCCTCCCACCGCCTGCGGCGGCGGGCCCCTCCCTCTCTCAAAGAGAGAGGGATCCAAACGGCGCCATGCCAAGCTTTCCTGTCATCACCCTCAATATAATTTCCTCTGAAATTTCACATAACGTTTTGACGAACGTTGCGTAAGGTCCCATTTGCTAGCTTCGCCGCCGCTCCCCCGGCGGGCCTGGAGCTTTCGAGATGCCGATCCGCGCCTGTCTGCTCGCTTCCGCCATGGCTGTCGGCGTGTTCGCGTCGGGCCAGGCCTTCGCGCGCGAAGGGGGCGAGGACGCGCCGCAGAACATCGCGGGGGGCGACGCCGTCGACGCGGTGATCGTCCAGGCGCGCGACAAGGCCGGCCTTCTGGAGAAGCAGCCCAGCACCACCGTGTTCGGCCTGGAGAAGCCGCTGCTGGAGACCCCGCGCTCGGCCAGCTTCGTCAGCGACACCACCCTGACCCGCTACGGCATCGAGACCATCGACGGCCTGACCTCGGTCTCGCCGGGGACCTACACCGCCAGCTTCTACGGCGTGCCGGGCGCGCTCAATATCCGCGGCACCCTGGCCGAGAACTACTTCCGCGGCTTCAAGCGGGTCGAGAACCGCGGCACCTATTCCACCCCCGTCGGCGGCGCGGCCCAGATCGAGATCGTGCGCGGCCCGCCGGCCCCGATCTACGGCTCGGGCAAGGTCGGCGGCATGCTGAACTTCATCCCCAAGTCGGCGCGCGACGAGGGCCGGTTCCTGACCGACCCCAAGGGCGAGATCACCGCCACGCTCGGCGCCTACGACAAGAAGAACCTGACCGGCCAGGTCGCCCTGCCGGTCAAGCTGGGCGCGGCCGACGGCGGGGTCTACGCCTATGGCGAGCTGGATGATTCCAAGAGCTTTTACCGAGGGCTCCACCCCAAGCGGCAGCTGGCAGAGGTCTCGGCCGACTTCGACCTGAACAACGGCTGGAGCACGGCCTTCGGCGGCATGGTCTACCACTCGAACGGCGACATCCAGACGCCGGGCTGGAACCGCCTGACCCAGGACCTGATCGACCACCAGACCTACATCACCGGCCGCGACACCAGCCTGGTCGACGCCGACGGCAACGGCCGCATCACCCCGAACGAGGTGGGCCCCTATCCGTTCGGCAGCGCGCTCTACATCCCGTACTACGGCTTCCCCGCTACCGACGCGAACCACACCCTGGACACCGGCGTGGGGACCACCAAGCTCGACCCGCGCACGGTCTATGTCAGCGTCGCCGACTTCTCCAGGACCCGCACCAACACCCTCTATTTCGACCTGGCCAAGCGGTTCGACGACGACAGCGTGCTGAAGCTGCAGCTGTTCTACGACGACCAGGAGAACAAGCGCTTCGTCAGCTACGGCTATCCGGCCTGGTTCGACAGCCATGTCTGGGAGGCGCGGGCCAGCTATGCGTTCAAGCGCGAGTTCGGATCGGTCAGCACGGCCACCATCGTCGGCGCCGGCTATCGGGAGTTCGAGGGACGTCGCCGCGAGAGCTTCAACAGCGGCCTGATCGCCATCGACCGCCGCGACATCTCGGTCGGCGCCCAGCCCAACGACATCATCGACAGCCCGTTCAGCGCCGAGCCGGCCGGCGTCCAGGGCCTGGAATGGGAGAACGACAACCGGGGCACGTGGAGCCAGACGGGCCTGTTCTTCACCAGCGACGTCAAGTTCGGCCAGCGCCTGACCCTGACCCTGGGCGGGCGCTACGACTGGTACGACGTCGCCGCCCAGGACACCGGCTTCCTGACCTTCGCCCCCACGGGCCGCCAGGCCGACAGCCGGGGGAAGGGGACCTACAGCGCCAGCCTGACCTACCAGACCCCGGTCGGCCTGATGCCCTACATCAGCTACGCCAAGGCCTCGGCGCTCGAGGTCAGCCAGGCGGGCGAGGTGGCCCCGAACCTGGTCGCCGACGGTTCGTGGCTGTCGGACAGCGACCTGGCCGAGGCCGGCGTGAAGTTCCAGCTGCTGAAGGGGACCCTGGTCGGCTCGCTGGCCGCCTATCGCCAGAACCGCACCCAGCTGTCGGGCCTGACGCCGGTGGTGCAGGGCACGCGGGCCAAGGGCGTTGAGCTGGAGGTCCGCTGGCTGGCGTCCGAGCACCTCAGCTTCACGGCCACGGCCAACGCCCAGCACACCACGGTGAAGGGGCCGGACAACTCGTTCCAGTACATCCCGGCCTATACGGCGGGCGTGCCCGGCGCCCAGGGCTACGGCGGCTCCTATGTGGTCTGGACGTTCAGCAGCCTGGCGGGCCGGGCGGGCGACTACGACTACACCCTGATCCCCAAGTCGGTGGTCAGCCTGTACGGCGCCTACACCAGCGACAGGCACGACTGGGGGCAGGCCGGGGCGACCCTGGGCGTCACCCACGTGACCAAGACCTCGGGCCTGGTGCAGGACGCGGTGACCTATCCCGCCTACGCCGTGGTCAACGCCTCGGCCTATGTGACGCGCGGGCCGTACACCGCCGAGCTCAACGTCGATAATCTGTTCGACAAGCTCTATTTCACCCCCGACACCGACACCTATGCCAATCTCGGGGCCTTGCCCGGCAAGGGGCGGGAATGGCGCGTGACCCTGAAGCGGACCTTCTGATGACCGACCTGTCGATTCCCCGGACCGCGAGCGCCTTCCGCCCCTGGCTGCTGGTCGCCGTCTTCAGCCTGCTGCTGTTCCTGATCACCGCCGCGACCTATTCCTCGCTGGGCGTGGTGATCCCGGCCATGGTGCCGGAGCTGGGCTGGAGCTGGGAGCACGCCTTCCTGGGCTTCACCATCCTGGGGGTCTTCACCGGCCTGTCGTCCTGGCTGCCGACCATGCTGATCCGCGGGATGGGCGTGCGCGGCGCGATCCTGGTCGGGGTGGCGGTGATGGCGGGCGGGCTCTTCTGCCTGTCGCGGGTCCACGCCCTGCCGATCTACTTCTTCGGGACGGCCCTGTGCGGGATCGGCTTCCAGATGGCGGCCCTGATTCCCGGCACCCACGTGCTGTCGGCGATCTTCAAGGAACGCGCCCTGCCGTTCGGGATCTACTTCACCTTCGGCGCCCTGGGCGGGGTGGCCGGGCCGTGGATGGTGGTCAGCGCGCTCACCGCGACCCACAACGACTGGCGGCTCTACTGGGCCCTGCAGGCCCTGGCGGTCGGCCTGGTCGGCCTGCTGTGCGCCGTGGCGGTGGGCGGGCCGCGCTGGCTGGAGCAGGCGGGCGCCGCGCTGGACCGCGAGCTGGACGCCGAGGCCAAAGCCGGCGTCACGCCGACAGGCGTCTATCACACCGACCACGAATGGAGCGTCCGCGACGCGGTGCGCACGCCGCAGTTCTACGTGCTGCTGGCCGCCTATTTCAGCCACCTGCTGGCCGGCATCAGCGCCGCCAGCCTGACCCAGGCCCACCTGACCCAGCTGGGCGTGGCCGGCGCGGTGGCGGCGGGCATGCTCAGCCTGGAGGGCGGCATGCAGGTGGTCGCCCGCCTGGGCGGCGGCGCGATCGGCGACCGGGTGGACCCGCGCTGGCTGCTGGTCTTCGCCCAGGGACTGCTGGTGGTCGGCCTGCTGGCCCTGTCGCAGGCTACGACGCCGCTGCTGCTGACGCTGTACGCGGTAGGCGTGGGCGTCGGGTTCGGCCTGACCGTGCTGGCCGTCAGCCTGCTGCTGCTGAACTATTTCGGCCGCCGCAACAATGTCGAGCTGTTCTCCCTGACCTGCCTGATCGGGGCGGTGTCGGCGGCCGGGCCGTTCATCGGCGGCGCGATCCGCGACCGCGTCGGCTCGTTCACCCCGGCCTTCGAGCTGTTCGCGGCCCTGACGGCGGTGGTGTTCGTGGCGGCGCTGTTCATGCGCCCGCCGTCCGCGCCCAAGGCCTAGGGCGGGGCTCCGGCCAAAGAAAAGGCCGCCTCGACAGTGTCGAGGCGGCCCGTTCCTGACTTCTGGAGCGCGTGGCTTAGAAGGCGACCTTCAGCGAGGCGGTGACCGTCGCGTGATAGATCTTGCCGTAGTCGCTCTTGTTGGTGTCCGAGTAGCGGAAGTCGGCGCTGATGTGATCGTTGATCGCGGCGGTGACGCCGGCGTTCCAGGTCACGTAGCTGGTCGTCTGGCCGCCGAAGTAGTTCTCGGCGTCGACGTCCTGACGGCCAACGGCGCCGCTCAGGGTCAGCTTTTCTTCCAGCGGGATCGAGCCGTTCAGCTCGTAGTACAGGGCTTCGCCGCCCTTGCCCGGGAATTCCGGCGAGTAGTACAGAGCGGCGCCGACGGTGGCCGGACCGGCCGGGATCGAACCTGCGGCCTTGACTTCGAAGTAGCTGAACGAGCCCGGGGCGCCGTTCTTGTCCTTGTCGTAGCCGTAGTAGATGACGCCGAAGTCCAGCGAAGCCGGGCCGACCGTCGGACGCACGCCGGCGTACAGGTCGATTTCGGTGTCGGGGTTCGGGGTGCCGAAGTCGACGTTCGAGGCCCAGACGCCCGCGTAGCCGATGCCGTAGGTGGCGTCGACGCCGCCGAAGACTTGGCCGTTGGTGTTGGTGTTGCTGATGCCGCGGAAGATGTAGTTGCTGGCGATGCCGGCGTTGTACGAGAGCTTCAGCTCTTCAGCCATCGCGGCGCCGCCCATGGCGACCGAAGCGGCGGCGGCGACCAGCGCCAGTTTCATGAACTTCATGTGTTCTATCCCCTTATTTCGTTTTGCCGACCGAAGGGTTTGGAGCCTTCGCCGTCCAGCGACGCCTGCAAGCGTGTTGTGGCACAACTGGAATAGTCGTGGACTACACCCTAGTTGCAATCGCGATGGTTAAATCGCCAGCAGAAACGGCGCCCCGAGCACAAGGAATAAGCGAAGTGTGACGATTTTGCTGCAGAAGTGGCGTGGGGCGCCACAGTGTCAGGGACGCGGTTGTTTGAGCTTTACCTGCGGCCTCAGCGCATCGCCAGGCTGGCGCCGCCCAGGTGCAGGCCCGCGTCCACCAGCAGGGTTTCGCCCGTGACGTGTTTTGATGCGGGCGAGGCCAGGAACACGGCGGACCCCGCGATGTCCTCGGCGGTGGAGGCGACCTTCAGCGGCGTGGCGGCCGCCGCGCCGGCGCGCAGCCGGTCGACCCGCTCGGCGTCCATGGCCTTGCCGAACCAGGGCGTGTCGATGAAGCCGGGGCAGACGGCGTTGACGCGGATGCGCGGCGCCAGGGCCCGGGCCAGCGACAGGGTCATGGTGGTCAGGGCCCCCTTTGAGGCGGCGTAGGGCACCGACGAGCCGTTGCCGACCACCCCGGCGATCGAGGCGGTGTTGACCACGGCCCCGGGCTGGGGCGCGGCCTCCAGCAGGCTGCGGGCGGCGCGGACCATCTGGAAGGCGCCCACAACGTTGACCGCGTAGAGGCGCAGGAAGTCGTCGGCGTCGACCGCGTCGAGATCGGCGTGGTTGGGCGCGAACTTGGTGATCCCGGCGTTGTTGAACAGCGCGTCGATGCGGCCCGTGCCCGCCGCGGCCTGGGCGATTCGGCGGCAGTCGGCGTCCTGGGCCACGTCGCCCTGGACCAGGACGGCCTTGGCGCCCTCGGCCTCGATCAGCCGGGCGGTCTCCTCGGCCTCGGCGGCGCTGCTGGCGAAGTTGACGACCACCAGGCCGGCGCCGCGCCGGGCGGTCTCCACCGCCATGGCCCGGCCCAGGCCCGTGGAGGCGCCGGTGACCACCACCGTGAAACCGTCGAAATCCCGTCCGCTCATGGTGTTTCCTCGTCCCAACGCTTGTTTGGCGCGACGATAGCGATACCGCGCGCGCTTGTCTCGCGGGGGCGCGGGGCCTAGATGACCGGCCATGACCGAACTTCATGTGACCCAGCTGGGCCAGGTGGTGGAGCCCGCCGCCAGCCCCAACCAGGCCGTCCTCGAGCGGGTGCCCAACCCGCAGAGCGACGTGACCTATCTGGCCCGCTTCGTGGCCCCCGAATTCACCTCGCTGTGCCCGGTGACCGGCCAGCCCGACTTCGCGCACCTGGTGATCGACTACGCGCCCGGCGACTGGCTGATCGAGAGCAAGTCGCTGAAGCTGTATCTGACCAGCTTCCGCAACCACGGCTCGTTCCACGAGGACTGCACGGTCAAGATCGGCCGCAAGATCGTCGAGATCGCCCAGCCGCGCTGGCTGCGCATCGGCGGCTACTGGTATCCGCGCGGCGGCATCCCCATCGACGTGTTCTGGCAGACCGGCCCCGCGCCGGAAGGGCTGTGGGTGCCCGACCAGGGCGTGGCGCCCTATCGCGGCCGGGGCTGATACCGACCGTCAGATAAATAAAGAGAAGGGCGCGTCCGGCCGGACGCGCCCTTCTTGTTTCAGCGGGGCGTCGCCGGCTGGGCCGGCGGCGTGGGCTGGGCGCCGGCCGGAGCCGGGCCCCGCGGCGCGACGCCCGGGCGTACGCCCGGGGCCCCGCCCGGCGTCCGCACGGGCGGGGCCGGGCCGATCAGCTTGCGGAAGCTGATCCGCACCGTCCGGCCGATCGGGTCGCGATAGTCCGGCTGGTAGGCCTGGGGCGTGAGGCCCAGGCGGTCGTGGACGTCCTGGCGGGTGTCGAACAGGTTCTGGACCTGCATCTGCACCCGCGTCCCGCGCAGCCAGGGATGGGCCCGGATCAGGTCGGGCCGCGAGGTCGGATCGGCGAAGACGTTCAGGCTGAAGGTCGACTGGTCGCTGAAGAACAGGTCCTTCTCGGACGTGTCGCCGTTCAGGCGATAGCCGCTGCGCCAGCTGCCGTTCAGGAACATGCCCATGCCGCTCTTGAAGACCCCGACCTGCAGCTGGACCTCGTGCTCGGGCCCCGCGCCCGAGCCGCCGTTCAGGCGGTCGATGATCGGCAGGCCGTCGCGGATGGTGATCTCGTCCTTCAGTTTCCAGGTGTGATAGAGCGAGACCTGGAACTGGCCCTGGCCGGGGCGCGGGCCGTTGCGGCCGCGGAAGCCACCGCCGCCACCGCCGCCACCGCCGCCGCCGCCCGCGCCGGGGCCTTGGCCGCCGCCGGGGCCGTCAGGGCCGCCACCGCCACCGCCGCCGCCCGGAGGCGGGCCGCCGCCGCCGAACTGGAAGCCCGGGCCCCCCGCGCGCGGCTTGCCGAACGGCCGCGACAGGTTGAAGCCCCAGCGGATCTGCTCCTGCTCGGTCTTGGCGTAGTTCACCGGCCGCGCGTCGACCGAGATCAGGTTGCCCTCGGCGTCGCGCACGATGCGGTCGGGGAAGGCCTGCTCGATGTCGGCGGTGATGGCCGGGAAGTTGTTCGTCGAGTCGTCGATCCGGGTGACGGTGTAGTTCGCGTTGATCTGCAGGTTGGTCTTGGCGTCCCTGGGCAGGGGCCGCAGGGTGACGCCTAGCTTCATGACCTGACGGCTGTCGGACAGCAGGTTCGGGTTGCCGCCCTCGATGCGCGTGGCCAGGACGGTGCGGTTGTTCTTGAAGTCGAAGATCGAGACGTTGGGCGTCGACAGGATCGGGTCGTTCAGCTGCGAGGCGCTGGGAGCGCCCTGCTCGTCGGTGTAGCCGACGATGACGGTCAGCGGGTCGACCGGCGTCCAGTTGAAGCCGCCGCCCAGGGTGGTCAGGCCGCCGAAGTCCGACAGCTGCTCGTACTCGCCGTTGAAGTTGAGCGACAGGTCGCCCAGCAGCGACAGCACGTCCTTGGCCCGGTTGGCGATCGGCACGCTGACATTGGTCTGCAGGTTGCCGCTCGTGCGCGAGATGTCGCGGTCGATCACCCGGTTGGTCTGGGTCAGGGCGTCGAAGCGGGTGCTTTGCGAGTCCTGGGTCTGGGTGTCGGCGCCGGCCTTGAACGTGGTCGACACGTCGCCGGCCGGGGTGCTGACCGGACGGCCGACGAACACGACCTCGGCGTTGGCCGTGTCGGAGGTCGAGTGGGCGGTGTCGGGCGAAACCCGGGCCAGCAGCTGTGAGGGGATGTTGCCCCAGGGGCTCAGCGTGGGGTCGTCGGCGTTCAGGCCGGCCTGGAAGGCCGAGGCGTCCAGGCCGCGTCCGGTGGTGGTGTCGCTGGTCGAGTGCACATAGCCGCCGGTGACGCTCCAGCGCCATTCCTTGATCCGCCCGTTGGCGGCCGCCTGCACCGTGGCCTTCTGGCTGTCGACCTTGCGGGTCATGGCCATGTAGTCGTCGACGAACCGGTAGAGCTGGACGTCCTGGGTGAACGGCGAATAGGGGTTGCCGTCCGGCACGACCAGGCGGACGCCCGGCAGGCCCAGATAGGTCAGGGTGGTGTTGTCCTCGAACGAGCCGCTGATCGTGGCCATCGCGGTCTTGCCCAGCGGACGGGTCACCGCGCCGGTCAGCGAGGCGGCGGTGTTCTTCGGGGCCAGGCTGCGCCAGGACTTCAGGTCGTCGATGGCCGGGACGCCGGCGTTCGTGGCGAAGTCGGCCAGGCTGGGCGTGGTGACCGCCGCCGAGGCGGGCACCTGGGCCACGGTGACGTCGCTGCCGACCAGGGCGGACAAGGCCGGGTCGATCGGCTGGCCGTTGAAGCCGGTGACGTTGCCGGTCAGGTCGTAGGGCGAGCCCGACGGCGTGCGCACGACGTCGCGGTCGGTCTCGAACAGCGGGCTGTCGTGGCTGATCTTGCCGTTGAACAGCCAGCGCTGGTCGCCCTGGACGCGGAACAGGGTGCTCTGCAGGTCGGCGGAGGTGCGGTCGCCGGCCGTGGCGGCCTTCACGCCGGCCTCGTTGGTCAGGGCGCGGAAGCGGCGACGCAGGACGATGTTCACCACCCGCTGGTCGGCGCGGTAGCCGTAGGTCAGCGACACTTCCTCGGGCAGGATCTCGAAGCGCTCGATGGCTTCGGGCGGGATGTCGCGGATCTCCTGCATGCCCGAGATGCGGCGACCGTTGATCAGCATGACCGGCTGGCCATCGCCGCGCGTGCTGCGCAGCTGCGGTTCCAGGAACGCCATCAGCTCGGAGATGCTGCCGGCGCCGTAGGCGCGGATCTGGGCGGGGTTCAGCGTCAGCTCGGGCTTGATGTCGCCCTCGACCGAGCCGCGCGGCTTGCCGGCGACCACCTCGACGGCGTCGACTTCGGACGCGTACGGATCGGCCTGGGCCGCCTGCTGCGGCGTCTGCTGGACCTGCGCGACCGGCTCCTGCTGCGCGGGCGCGGCCTCAGGCGCGCCTTCGAGAGCGGCGGACATGCCGAGAATTAGAAGAGAGAGCGTCATAAACCCCGTCGGCCGAAAAGTTTTGGTCGGCGTGTAAGTACGCAGACGTCGTCGAGCTGGGCCTTATGCAACTCAAGGCCAACTGACAAGTTACCGATGCTTAAGGTCGAATTGATGCAAGACTGTTACATAAAATGTCGCAGCTGATGCACGGCGAACCTTGCGGTTCGCAAGTCCCACGGCATGGGACTAGAGACTAGTCGGGCGGCCGTTCTGCGCTTTTAGTGGTCATTTTGCGCATGAGCGGCCTTCATGAAGGCGCCCGACCGATGCCGAAACGCAACAGGGCCAAGGCTGGAAGTTGGGCCGGAAGGGACCTCAGTCGGCGGACCATTCGGTGGTGATCGCCGCCACGTCGGGCCGCACGCGCTCCTGCGGGGATTCGGTCGACGTCCCCAGATAGAGGAAGCCGGCCACCAGTTCGTCTTCGGCCAGGCCCAGGACGGCCTTGGCGCGCGGGTCGTAGGAATACCAGTCGGTGATCCAGTTGGCGCCCCAGCCCATGGCGGCGGCGGCCAGCAGCATCTGCTGGCAGACGGCCGAAGCGCTCTGGCGCTGCTCCCATTCGGGAATCTCGCCGGGGATGTGGCGCGAGATCACCGCCACGGCGACCGGCGGGCGGGTCAGCTTGCGCAGGGCGGCGTTGGCCTTGACCGGATTGGCCTGGCTGTCGGCCAGGGCGGTGATCTTCGCGGCGAAGGCGTCCTTGGCCGCGCCGCGCAGGATCACGAACCGCCAGGGCGACAGCTTGCCGTGGTCGGGCACGCGGGCGGCCAGGCGCAGCAGGTCGGTCAGCTGGGCGTCGTCCGGGCCCGGCGCGGTCAGGCTCATGGCCGAGGCCGAGCGCCGCTTGGCCAGGAAGTCCAGCACCGCCTGCGACGGCTCGATCGGCAGCTCTTGGCCGAATTGCGGGGCAGGGGGGACAGAACCGGTCAAGACGACCTCCAGAAAGCAGGCTAAGGCAGCACACCTATGGCCGGGCCTCGGCCGCCACAAGTCGCGAGCCGTTCGCATGACCGATAAACCAGCCTGGCTGAAGGCGCACGGGGCGCCGTGGACCGTGACCCGCGAAACGATCGTCTACGACAATCCTTGGATCACCCTGACCGAGTACCAGACGATCGCGCCGACCGGGCGGCCCGCCCTCTACGGCAAGGTCGGGTTCAAGAACCGTGCGATCGGCGTCGTGCCGCTGCATGCCGACGGCACGGTGACCCTGGTGGGGCAGAACCGCTTTCCCCGGGCCAACTACAGCTGGGAAATCCCCGAGGGCGGCTCGCCGCTGGACGAGGATCCGCTGGACGGCGCCAAGCGTGAACTGGCCGAGGAAGTGGGGCTGGAGGCCGCCGACTGGCGCCTGATCCTGACCATGGAGCTGTCCAATTCGATCACCGACGAGTTCTGCCACGGCTATCTGGCCCTGGACCTGACGCCCACGGCGACCGCGCCGGACGAGACCGAGGACCTGGCGATCGTCCGCGTGCCGTTCGGCGTGGCGCTGGACGCGGCGGTGTCCGGCCACATGCCGGACTCCTTGACGGTGGCTTTACTGCTTCGCGTGCACCATATGGCGGTGAAGGGCGAGCTTCCGGAGGGCCTGGCGCGACTTGTGCTGGCCTAGGCGCGTTCCTAAATGGCGAACGGTTCGACGGCTTGACCGTTGAATCCAAAGGACGTCTGGAGCATTTCTCAAAAAGATGCTCTATGGCGGCGTGGGCGAGGGAGAACCCGGTGGCCAAGCATCTCGAGGTCGTGACGCAGGAAACGACGCCGCCCGTGTGGGCCGCGCTGCGCAACCAGGCCGAACACGCCGCCAAGGCCGAGCCGGCCCTGGCCTCGCTGCTGAACGCCGTGATCCTTAGCCACGACAACCTGGCCGACGCCCTGACCTTCCAGCTGGCGCGCAAGCTGGGCGACCAGGAGATGCGGGCCATGACCGCCCGCGAGTTCGCCGCCGACGCCTTCGAGAGCGATCCGTCGTTGGTGGCCGCCGCCGAGGCCGACCTGGTGGCGGTGTTCGAGCGCGATCCGGCCACCAAGGGCTACGTCCAGCCGTTCCTGTTCTTCAAGGGCTTCCTGGCCCTGCAGACCCACCGCGTGTCGCACTGGCTGTGGAGCCAGGGCCGCGAGACCCTGGCCTTCTACCTGCAGAGCCGGGCCAGCGAGGTCTTCCAGGTCGACATCAATCCCGCCGCCCGCATCGGCAAGGGCGTGTTCATCGACCACGGCACCGGCATCGTCATCGGCGAGACGGCGGTGGTCGGCGACGATGTCTCGATGCTGCACGGCGTGACCCTGGGCGGCACCGGCGCCGAGCGCGGCGACCGCCACCCCAAGATCGGCCGCGGCGTGCTGCTGGGCGCCGGCTCCAAGGTGCTGGGCAACATCGAGATCGGCGAATACGCCAAGATCGCCTCGGGCTCGGTGGTGCTCAAGCCCGTGCCGCCGCACTGCACGGCCGCCGGCGTCCCCGCCCGGATCGTCAATTGCCCCACCTGCGAAGAGCCGGCCCGGACGATGGACCATACGCTGGCCGACGTGGTCTACGACTACGTGATCTGAGGGTTCGCGGCTCCGCCGATCCGAACCAAAGGTTGTCATCCCGGAAGCCCCGCAGGGGCTGTCCGGGACCCAGGGGACTGGGCCAGCGCTTTGCGGTTCACCTGGGTCCCGGACAAGCGCTGCGCGCTTTCCGGGATGACAACGAATGAGTGAAGCGGGTCAGCCCCGCCCGCGCTTCGCCAGCTCCACCTGCACCAGGGCGTGGATATCGATCCCGTAGATCGTCAGGCCCTCGATATTGGCGTCCTCGATGGCGACGCCGCTCAGGTTGACGTTGGTGAACCGCGCCTGGCGCAGGTTCACGTTCGAGAACAGGGCGGCGGACAGGTTGACGTCGTCGAAGGTCGCGCCGGGAAGGGCGGTGTCATGGAACACCGCGCCGGTCAGGTTCCGGCGCTCGAAGCGCGCGGGGGCCTCTTGAGCGCCGCCGATCGGCTGGCCCACGTCGATCCGGTTGCCGTCGAGGTCGGCGAACACGAAGGCTCGCAGGCCATAGTCCTTGTCGGCCAGCGACTTGATGATCCGCACGCCCGCCGCCACGCAGACCGCGTGCAGGGCGTCGACGTCGTCGACGATCAGGTGGGCCACGTTGGTGGTCGAGGCCTTGTGGTCCCTGACCAGGCTCAGGTGCAGTTCGGCCCGATCCTTCTCCAGGATCACGAAGCCGACGGGGTCGCCGTTCTCGAACGTCTTCTTGAAGCCCAGGACGTTGCCATAGAAGGCGAGGGCCTTTTCGATGTCGCGAACGAAGATCCCCGGCGCGGCACGGCCGAAGGTGATGTCAGGAAGGGTCTTGGAGGTCATCGCACACGGTTTCCCGAAGCGAGCAGGGGCGGCGGTGCGCGTGCTCAGGTGCGGAGCGGTGTCCGAAAACCAAACGTGCCACAGGCGGGCGCTTCATTGAACCCTCTCCTAAGAGAGAGGGGAACTATGACTAGTACACGACCCCGCCGACGCCGCCGTCCAGGCTGAGGCTCATGCCCGAGCTCTGCTGCTCGCGCGCCGTCTCCTCGCGCTCGGCGGTGTATTTCTCGGTGATCAGCATGGTCAGCACCTTCACGCCGGCGCCGTAGCGGCGCAGCAGCGAGCGCTCGTTGCAGTCGCGGGCCGGCTTCTGCGGCCGGCAGGCCACCGAGCCGCCCTGGGCGCCCGGCGAGAAGTACAGGGCGTCGTTCTTGCCGCAGACATAGGTCTCGCCGCTGAAGTTGCTCTGGTCCAGGCTCTCGCCGACCACGTACTGCATGCGCGAGCCGGCGATGCAGCGATAGAGCTCGCCGTCGTAGCCGTTGTCGATCTCGCGGTCGGGCGTGACCTGCGAGGCGGGGTGGGGCACGTCGCGGTCGTCCAGGCAGACGGCGCGGATGACCACGCGCTTGTAGCGGGTGCGGGTGGCCTCGTAGGACGCGCGGCGGCGCATTTCGCCGCCCTCGACGTTCAGGCCTTGGATGTAGCCGGTCGAGACCGGGCCGGAATAATAGCCGCCGTGCGTGCCGCCGCCGTAATAGACGGTCGAGCCCGCCGAGGCGCCCGCGCCCGCGCCGGCCCCCGCGCCGGCCGAGGCCGTGCTGGTCGCCGAGGCGCTGGCGTTGACGACGACCGAGCCGCCGACGTGGATGTTGATGCCGGGGACATAGACGTTGTGGCCGCCGCCGCAGGTGTTGCAGCTGGGCGGGGTCGGCGGACGCGGCGGAGCCGGCGGCGGGCTGCAGCAGGGCGGCGGCGTGGGCGTGCAGCTGCCGCACTGGGCGTAGGCGACCCCGCCCAGCACCAGCACGCCCACGAAGGCGGCCAGGCTGATCCACAGCTTGGACAAGGTCATTTTCGGCGCCTGCATCGGCCTTTTCCCTTCACAACACCCCGACGTGCCGCGTGGCGCAAAGCCAAGCAAGAACCACGCCATGCCCGCCGTCCGACCGGGGAACTGTCCCAGGACGGCACGGTCCGAGGGCTGGCACGGTTCTCCTTGCAAGCCCGGTGCGGTCGAAAAGGGGACCGCGAGTGAGCCCGCGAGGGGAACGACGATGTTCCATCCAAGCACGGAACGATTGATAGACTATTGGCGTAGCAGGGCCGTTAACGACGGCGTGCCCGCGCGAGCCAGCGTCAATCCGGGCGATTTCCTCGATCTGCTGCCCCAGGTGTTCATCCTCGGGCGCGACGCCAAGGGCCGCTATCCGGTGCGGCTGGCGGGCGGCTTCGTCACCGATCTGCATGCCCGCGACCTGCGCGGCGAGGACGCCCTGGGCTTCTGGGCCCTGTCCCACCGCCTGGAGGTCAAGTCGGCCCTGGAGGTCGCGCGTCGCCGCGGCGAGCCGGTGGTGATCACCGCCGACATCCGTTCGATCGGGGCGCCTTCGGTGGGCATGGAGGTGCTGCTGGCCCCGATGGTCGGGGTCGACGGCCAGACCGACCGCTTCCTGGGCCTGTACCAGCCCATCGCCATGATCCAGCGCCTGATGGGCCGACCGGCCTCGGAGCTGGGCGTCCGCAAGATCCAGAGCCTGGGCCCGGCCAACGAGGAGTCGCCGCGCCTGCGCCTGGCGACCCTGCACGGTCGCCGGATCGCCTAGGGCGAGAGACATCACGAGCTTTTCCGTGCCGGGGGGGACGGAAAGGACGGCGCGCCGGGGGGACGTGCCGGTGATGGGAAGGGGGCGCCGCAGGGCGACCCCTTCCCATTGGGGTTTGCAAAAAATCCGCTCATTCCGGCGAATGCCGGGATGCGCGACTATGGGGTTGGAATAAAGGCGCCAGGTCACTCCGCCGCGTTCAACGCCTCAACCACCTCGGCCGGCAGTTTCAGCCGGGCCGCGGCCATCAGTTCGTCCAGCTGCGCGACGCTGGTGGCGCTGGCGATCGGGGCGGTGATCGCCGGATGGGCCATGATCCAGGCCAGGGCCACCTGGGCCGGCGAGGCCGACACCGCCTTGGCCGCCGCGTCCAGCGCCGCCAGGACCCGCCTGCCCTTGTCGTTCCAGTAGTCGCGCAGGATGGTCCGCGAGCGGGCCTTGCCCTCCAGATCGGCGTCGGTGCGGTACTTGCCGGTCAGGAAGCCGGCGGCCAGGCCGTAATAGGGGATGATCCCCAGGCCCTCGCGCGCCGTCAGGGCCGCCAGTTCGCCCTCGACCTGGTCGCGGTCGAAGAGGTTGAACTTGGGCTGGATGGTCTCGTAGCGGGTCAGGCCCTGGGCGGCGCTGGTCGCCAGGCTCTCGCCCAGCCGCGCGGGGGTGAAGTTCGACGCGCCGACCGCCCGCACCTTGCCGGCCTTCACCAGCCGGTCGAAGGCCTCCAGCGTCTCCTCGATCGGGGTGTCGGCGTCATCCTGGTGCGACTGGTAGAGGTCGATGTAGTCGGTCTGCAGCCGCTTCAGCGAGCCCTCGACCGCCGCGACGATGTTGGCCGCCGACAGGCCCGGCTGGGCCGGCCACATGGCCACCTTGGTCAGGATCAGCACCTTGTCCCGCTTGCCGCCCGCTTTCAGCCAGCGGCCGATCACGCTTTCGGACTCCCCGCCCGTGTGGCCCGGGACCCAGGCCGAATAGACGTCGGCGGTGTCGACCGCGTTGAAGCCGCCGTCGACGAAGGCGTCGAGCAGGGCGTGCGAGGTGGCCTCGTCGGCGGTCCAGCCGAAGACGTTGCCGCCGAACACCAGCGGCGCGGTGGACAGGCCCGAGCGGCCCAAGGGACGTTGGTTCATGTGGAGCCTCTTAGCGGGGGCGGGGACACGCGCATGCGCGTGTCCCCCATCGTAGCACGACGCTTAAGCCGCCGCCGCCCGGCCGTCCTCGAACACCGGCGCGTCGATCGGCGCCAGGGTCGCCTTGCCCCGGATCAGGTCGGACGCGCGCTCGGCGATCATGATGGTCGGGGCGTTGGTGTTGCCGCCGATCAGGGTGGGCATGACCGAGGCGTCGATCACCCGCAGGCCCGAAAGCCCCTGCACGCGCAACTGGTCATCGACGACCGCCAGCGGATCGCCGGCCGCGCCCATCCGGCAGGTGCCGACCGGGTGGTAGATGGTCTCGGCCTTGGCCCGCACCCAGGCGTCGATCTCGGCGTCGGTCTTCACCCCGGCGCCCGGCGCGTACTCGGCCTCGCGATAGGGATCGAAGGCGGCCTGGGCCACCACGTCGCGGGCGATCTTCACGCCCTCGCGCACGGCCCGGCGGTCTTCCTCGGTCGCCAGGTAGTTGGCCAGGATGGTCGGGTCGTCGAACGGGTCGGCCGAGCGCAGGCCCACCTTGCCCCGGCTTTCCGGGCGAAGCTGGCAGACGTGCAGGGTGAAACCGTCCTTCTCGACCTGGACCTTGCCGTGGTCCTGCATGATCGCCAGCACGCCGTGGATCTGCAGGTCGGGCCGGTCGAGGTCGGTACGCGACTTCAGGAACGCGCCGCTCTCCAGGAACTGCTGCCGGCCCAGGCCCTTGCCCAGCAGCATGTAGGACAGGCCCGTGCTCAGCTTCTTCAGGCCCTTGTTGGCCGAATAGGCGGTCTGCAGGTTCTTGGTCGTCCACGACAGGCAGACGTCCAGGTGGTCCTGCAGGTTGGCGCCGACGCCCTTGCTCTCATGGACGACCGCGACGCCCTGGGCCTTCAGGTCGTCCGGGGCGCCGATGCCCGACAGCTGCAGGATGTGCGGCGACTGCACCGCCCCGGCGCTGAGCAGCACCTCGGCGTCGGCATGGGCCACGAGGCGCTCGGGGCTGGCCGCGACCACGTACTCGACGCCGATCGCCTTGCCCTTCTCGACCAGGATGCGGGTCGTGCGGGCCTCGGTCACGCAGGTCAGGTTCGGCCGGGTCAGGGCGGCCGTCAGATAGGCCGCCGCCGCGCTCCAGCGCTTGCCGTCGCGGATGGTCAGGTCGTAGGGGCCGAAGCCCTCCTGGCGATAGCCGTTGAAGTCCTTGGTCACCGCGTGGCCCGCCTGGCGGCCGGCCTCGATCAGGGCGGGATAGAACGGGCTCTTGGATTCGCCGTGCGAGACGTGCAGCGGACCCGCGTCGCCGTGATAGGCGTCGCCGCCGCCGTGGTGGCTTTCCGAGCGCTTGAAGTAGGGCAGGACCTCGGCATAGGACCAGCCCGCCAGTCCCATCTGCCGCCACTGGTCGTAGTCGCGCGCATGGCCGCGGATATAGATCATGCCGTTGATGGCCGAGCTGCCGCCCAGGCCCTTGCCGCGCGGCCACCACAGCTTGCGGTCATTGAGGTGAGGCTCGGCCTCGGTCCAGAAGCCCCAGTTCTGGTCGCCCTTGGCCTTGATCAGCTCGCCGACGCCGGCGGGCATCTTGACCAGGATCGAGGTGTTCTTGCCGCCGGCCTCCAGCAGCAGGACCTTGACGTTGGGGTCCTCGGTCAGCCGCGCGGCCAGGACGCAGCCGGCCGAACCGGCGCCGATGATGACGTAGTCGTAGCGCGTGCTGGCCATGGCCCGACGTCGCCTCCCTGGAATGTTATCGTTGTTAAGCCAGAGAGTGACGCGGGTTTTGACGGCGGGCAAGGGGGACGCGGGGGAAGGCCCGCGCCGGGAGCCGACCCGTCCGGTCCGGCTCCCGGCGGTGAGGCCGCTAGCCGCCCGGGTGCAGCCCCGGCGCTTCCTGACCCGTGCGGGCGACATATTCCGTATAGCCGCCGCCGTACTGATGGACGCCCTCGGGCGTCAGCTCCAGCACGCGGTTCGACAGGGCCGCCAGGAAGTGGCGGTCGTGCGAGACGAAGAGCATGGTGCCCTCGAAGTCGGCCAAGGCCGCGACCAGCATCTCCTTGGTCGTCATGTCCAGGTGGTTGGTCGGCTCGTCCAGCACCAGCAGGTTCGGCGGATCGAACAGCATCTTGGCCATGACCAGGCGCGCCTTCTCGCCGCCGGACAGGACGCGGCAGGGCTTTTCGACGTCGTCGCCGGAGAAGCCGAAGCACCCCGCCAGGGTCCGTAGCGCGCCCTGGCCCGCCTGCGGGAACGAGCGCTCCAGCGACTCGAAGATCGTCTCTTCGCCGTCCAGCAGGTCCATGGAGTGCTGGGCGAAGTAACCCATCCTGACGCTGGCGCCGATGTTGACCGTGCCCTGGTCGGGCTTGGTGTCGCCGGCCACCAGCTTCAGCAGGGTCGACTTGCCGGCGCCGTTGGCGCCCAGGACGCACCAGCGTTCCTTGCGGCGCACCAGGAAATCCAGGCCCTCGTAGATCGACTGGGCGCCGTAGCCCTTGTGGACGTCGCGGAGATTGATCACGTCCTCGCCCGACCGCGGCGGGCTCTGGAACTCGAACTGCACCGTCTGGCGGCGGCGCGGGGCCTCGACGCGTTCGATCTTGTCGAGCTTCTTGACCCGGCTCTGGACCTGGGCGGCGTGCGAGGCGCGCGCCTTGAACTTCTCGATGAACTTGATTTCCTTGGCCAGCATGGCCTGCTGACGCTCGTACTGCGCCTGGCGCTGCTGTTCGGTCAGCGCGCGCTGCTGGTCGTAGAAGTCCAGATCGCCCGAATAGGTGATCAGTTGGCCGGCGTCGATCTCGACCACCTTGCCGATGATGCGGTTCATGAAGGCGCGGTCGTGCGAGGTCATCAGCAGCGCGCCGTCGTAGTTCTTCAGGAAGGCCTCCAGCCAGATCAGGCTTTCCAGGTCCAGGTGGTTGGACGGTTCGTCCAGCAGCATGCCGTCGGGCCGCATCAGCAGGATGCGGGCCAGGGCCACGCGCATCTTCCAGCCGCCGGACAGCAGGCCGACGTCGCCGTCCATGCGCTCCTCGCTGAAGCTCAGGCCGGCCAGGACCTCGCGCGCCCGCGCTTCCAGCGCATACCCGTCCAGTTCCTGGAAGCGCTCCAGCACCTCGCCATAGCGTTCCATGACGGCGTCCAGCTGGTCGGCCTGGTCCGGATCGACCATGGCCGCCTCCAGCGTCGCCATTTCGGCGGCCAGGGCGCTGACCGGGCCGACGCCGTCCATCACCGCGGCGACCGCGCTCTGGCCCGACATCTCGCCGACATCCTGGCTGAAATAGCCGATCTTCATGCCCGGATCGATCGTGACCAGCCCGTCGTCGGGCTGCTCCTGGCCGGTGATCATGCGGAACAGCGTGGTCTTGCCGGCGCCGTTCGGGCCGACGAGGCCGACCTTCTCACCCTTCTGGATGCCCATCGAGGCTTCGATGAACAGAATCTGGTGGCCGTTTTGCTTGGAGATGTTGTCGAGGCGGATCATGGGGCGGTCTGCTAACGCGGGCGGGAGCAGAACGCCAGCCTTGGAGCCGCACCAATTCCAGGCGCGATGATTGGGCGCACCGCCCCGGGACCGGATGGGCGTCCAGGGCGGAGCCGTTCGTCAGATGCGCCAGGTGCGGAAAAGCGGCGCCGCCTCAGCCCTGGCCGACGCGCGCCCGGCCTTCCGGCTGCCGCTCTCCCGCCAGCGCCCGTCCCACCGCGGCCAGCAGGTCCTCGCGCCGGATCGGCTTGGCCACGTGGTCGTCCATGCCCGCCGCCCGGCACCGCGCGATCTGTTCGGGCAGGACGTCGGCGCTCAGGGCCACGATCGGCACGGCGCCGGGCGGACCGGGCAGGGCGCGGATGGCGCGGGCGGCGGCCAGGCCGTCCATGCCGGGCATGTGGACGTCCATCAGGATCAGGTCGAAGCCGCCCAGGCCGGCGGCCTCAAGAGCCTGGGCCCCGTCCTCGGCGGTGGAAACGTCGCAGCCGGCCAGGGTCAGCAGGGCGTGCCCCAGCTCGCGGTTCATCGGATGGTCGTCGACCAGCAGCACCCGGGCCGGGCGAGGCGGCTCCGGCTCGGCCGCCGGCGCGGCGAGGGCGGGGGCGGGCTTGGCCGCGACCTGGGCCGACAGGGTCACCCAGAACCGCGACCCGGCGCCCGGGGCGCTTTCGACGCCGATCTCGCCGCCCATCTGGGTGACCAGGGCCTTGCTGATCGCCAGGCCCAGGCCCGCGCCGCCGTAGCTGCGGCTGATCGAGCTGTCGGCCTGGCTGAAGCGGCGGAAGAGACGGGCCTGGACGTCGGGGGCGATGCCGATGCCGGTGTCGGCGACCTCGAACCGCAGATCGCCCGGCGCGGGGCCGAGGGTCAGGCGGGCCGTCACCCGGCCCTGGGCGGTGAACTTCAGCGCGTTGGCCAGCAGGTTCAGCAGCACCTGGCGCAGGCGGGTCTCGTCCAGGGCCAGCAGGGCGGCCTCGTCGCCGTCGCCCGTGGTCTCGACGTCCACGGTCAGGGCCAGGCCCTTGGCCTGGGCGGCGGGGGCGATGATGGCGACGGCGTCGCGCAGCAGGGCGGCGGGCGAGGCGGGCTCGGGCCGCAGGTCCAGCCGCCCGGCCTCGACCTTGGCGAAGTCCAGCAGGTCGCCGACGATCTCGGCCAGCGAGCGCCCGGCGCGCTCCACCAGGTCCAGGCGACGGCGGCTCTCGGCCGACAGGCCGGGATCATCGCCGACCAGGCCGGCGAAGCCGAGGATGCTGTTGAGCGGGGTGCGGATCTCGTGGCTGATCGTGGCCAAAAAGTCGCTCTTGGCTTGGTTGGCGGCCTGGGCCTTGGCCTGGGCGGCGCGGGCGGTGGCCTGGCGGCGGACCAGCAGGGCCTGGAGGCGGGCCTGGCGGCTGAGGGCGAGGGCGGCGGCCAGGCACACGGCGTAGAGCACCAGATGGAAGATCTGGGCCTGCCGCAGCAGGGGCACGGCGGCCGCGGGGTCCATTCCGGTCTTGTACAGGATCGCCGGGATGGTCGCGGCCAGGGAGCCGGTCACCAGCACGGCGGCCGCGCGCGGTCCGCCGCGGAACACCGCCAGCAGGGCCGGGGCGAACAGCAGCACCTGCAGGGCGGTGTCGGCGGTGAACACGGTCACGGCGGTGACCAGCACCAGCATCAGGACCAGCAGCGATTCCGACAGGCTGACGCGGAAGCTGTCGCGGTGGCGGCGGTCGAACAGGATCAGCAGGGTGGGCAGGGCGATGGCCACGCCCAGCACGTTGGAGGTGGTCCATTCGCTCCAGGCGCGCCAGAACGGGCCGTGGAAGCTCAACGACAGCAGGCCGTTGACGACGACCGAGCTGATCGCGGTGAAGCCGGTCGAGGCGGCCATCAGGGCCAGGAAGCCGCGCATCGAGCGCACGCGGATCGGCAGGCGCGTCAGGCGCAGGACCGCCGCGGTCGCCGCGGTCTGCAGGATGTCGAGCGCCGTGATGGTCAGCACGAACCGGGGCGAGTCGCCGACCGCCAGCTCCATGGCCACGTGCACGACGGCGGTCAGGGCCAGCAGGGCCAGGCCCTGCCGGCGGCTGAGCAGCAGCAGGCCGCCGATCAGCACGGCGTTGGCGGTCCAGATGGTGGGGATGCGCTGGGCGGCGCCGGCCAGGAACAGGCTGTAGGCCATGCACCCGGCGTAGGCGAGCGTCAGGACCGCCAGGCGTCGATGCGCCGGATTCCACACTCGTCTCGGGCTGGCCGCCATGCGCTGTCCCCACGCCATGGCCCGACCATGCTCCTAAACCGTCGGTATTTTATTAAGTCGGGTGCCCGACGGATCTCAGTCGATCCGCGTCAGCTCGGCCCGATAGCGCTTCCAGTTCTCGACATAGTGCAGGGCCGAGGCCTGGAGGATCGCCGCGTGGCCCTCGCCGATCTCGCGGACCACCTTGCCGGGCGCGCCCATGACCATCGAGTTGTCGGGGATCTCCTTGCCCTCGGTGATCAGGGCCCCGGCGCCGATCAGGCAGTTCTTCCCGATCTTCGCGCCGTTCAGGATGATCGAGCCGATGCCGATCAGCGAGCCGTCGCCGATCGTGCAGCCGTGAAGCATGACCATGTGGCCGATTGTCACGTTCGCGCCGATGGTCAGCGGGCTGCCGATGTCGGTGTGCAGTACTGAGCCGTCCTGGACGTTGCTGTTCTCGCCGATCTCAATGGGATCGTTGTCTCCGCGAACTATTGCGCCCCACCAGACGCTGGAGTTCTTCCGCATGATGACGTTTCCCATCACCGAGGCACTGGGCGCGATCCAATATTCGCCTTCCGGCGGCAGCGAAGGATTTGCGGCGCCCAAGGAATAGACAGTCATCCGTACACCTCGTGTTCTAAAATCGAGCAAGGGCTTAACGGCTCATAAACCATGCTCGCCCCATTGTATTTGTGCGATTCGAGGGGGAACACTCCCACATCGGGAGTCATTCTTCTCGTATCCGAGCCGCGCTCGATCGCCGAACGCGGCCTCCCGGTAACGGAGACCTTGGGTGTCGGTTTTGGGGTTTGGGCGTTCATCACCGCCTTCGGGGGCAAGCTCCGAACCGCCCGGCCGCGCTCGCGTCTTCGTTTCTCTCCTCCCCACCTGCTCCAAGGACGTCGCCCTTCGGCCACGTCCTTTTTTCATGCCTGAATGGAGGCTTACATGACCAAGCGAGCTCTCAAGCGGATGGTGCGCGAAGGCGCGAATGATGCTGGCCGTTACGACGACGACGCCAAGGTGCGCCGCCTGCCGGTGGAGCATCGCCACGCTTGGTCGCCGCTGGGCAATCCAGGGCATGAGGACCGGGACCAGAGTTACCTCAAAACGATCAAACCCAAATCGCCCGGTCAGGCGGGCCTGATCGAGGCGATCGACAGCAAGAACCTGATCATGGCCCTGGGCCCGGCCGGCACCGGCAAGACCTACATCGCCATCGCCAAGGCCGTGGAGGCCCTGGAGGCCGGCAAGGTCGGCCGCATCGTGCTGTCGCGCCCCGCCGTCGAGGCCGGCGAGTCGATCGGCTACCTGCCGGGCGACATGGAGGACAAGCTGGCCCCGTATCTGCGCCCGCTCTACGACGCGCTCAGCGACCGCCTGTCGGTCAAGCGCATGCGGGCCCTGATGGCCGAGGGCGCCATCGAGATCGCCCCGGTCGGCTTCATGCGCGGCCGCACGCTGAACAACGCCTTCGTGGTGATCGACGAGGCCCAGAACTGCACCTACATGCAGCTGAAGATGCTGCTGACCCGCCTGGGCTGGAACTCGACCATGGTGGTCACGGGCGACCCGAACCAGTCGGACCTGCTGCCGGGCATCTCGGGCCTGGCCGAGGTGTCGGCCAAGTTCGAGCCGGTCGAGAACATCGCGGTGGTCCGCCTGGCCGACCGCGACATCGTCCGCCATCCGCTGGTCGCGGAAATGCTGGGCGTGCTCTGAACCTGTTCCCTGAAAAGGGATTTCAAGGGTAACGCCAGCCCGCAAAACGCGAAAATGCGGAACAAGGCTTGAGTTTGGGGCGGTCGGACGTGCAAGGTCCGGCCGCCTTAACTGTTTTGGGACCCTTCATGACGTCCGACGCCGCCGCGACTCCCCGATCGGAGATCACCCTCCGAGGGGTCCTTCTCGGGATCGCCATCACCTTGGTCTTCACCGCCGCCCAGGTCTATCTGGGCCTGAAGGTGGGCCTGACCTTCGCCACCTCGATCCCCGCCGCGGTCATCTCGATGGCCCTGCTGCGCGCCTTCAAGACGGCGACGATCCAGGAAAACAACATCGTCCAGACCATCGCCTCGGCGGCGGGGACCCTGTCGTCGGTGATCTTCGTGCTGCCCGGCCTGCTGATGATCGGCTGGTGGGCCCACGTGCCGTTCCTGACCACCTTCGGCGCCTGCCTGGTCGGCGGGGTGTTGGGGGTGATGTACACCATCCCCCTGCGCCGGGCCCTGGTCACCAATTCCGACCTCCCCTACCCGGAAGGCGTCGCCGCCGCCGAGGTGCTGAAGGTCGGCACCGGCTCGCGCGCGGGCGCCGCCGAAGGGCAGAAGGGCCTGGTGGCCGTGGTGCTGGGCACCGTCGCCTCGGCCCTGTTCGCCGCCCTGGCCGCCGCCAAGATCTTCGCGGCCGAGGTCGCGGGCTACTTCAAGGCCGGGGCCGGCGCGACCGGCCTGGGCGCTTCCAGCTCGCTGGCCCTGATGGGCGCGGGCCACCTGATGGGCATCACCGTCGGCGTCGCCATGTTCGCCGGCCTGGCCATCGCCTGGGGCGTGCTGGTGCCGGTCATGACCAGCCTGCACCCCATGCCCGACGTCGACGTCGCCAAGCACGCCCTGACCGTCTGGAAGACCGAAGTGCGGTTCATGGGCGCGGGCGTCATCGGCGCCGCCGCCATCTGGACCCTGGGCAAGCTGGCCCTGCCGATCTGGTCGGGCCTGGTCTCGGCCTTCGAGGCCAACAAGGTCCGCAAGTCGGGCGGCGGCGACATCCCCCGCACCGAGCAGGACATCCCGATCGGCATCGTCGGCGTCGTCTCGCTGGTCCTGCTGGCCCCGGCCGGCTGGTTCCTGGCCCACTTCCTGACCGGCGGCCCGATCACCAGCCTGGCCGCGCCGCTGGTGGCCATCGGCATCGGCTACGTCCTGGTGGCCGGCCTGCTGGCCGCCGCCGTCTGCGGCTACATGGCCGGCCTGATCGGCTCGTCCAACAGCCCGGTCTCGGGCATCGCCATCCTGACCGTGCTGGGCGCCTCGCTGATGGTCGGCATCGTCGGCCGCGGCGTGATCGGCCCGGACATCGCCAAGGCCCTGGTCGCCTACGCCCTCTACGTCACCACCATGGTGCTGGCCGTGGCCGTGGTCGCCAACGACAACCTGCAGGACCTGAAGACCGGCCAGCTGGTCGACGCCACGCCGTGGAAGCAGCAGGTGGCCCTGATCATCGGCGTCGTCGCCGGCGCCATCGTCATCCCCTTCGTGCTGGAGCTGCTGAACCAGTCGAACGGCTTCTCGGGCGCGGCCAACCTGTCGACCGTGGCCGGCGCCAAGCCGCTGGACGCGCCGCAGGCGACCCTGATCTCGACCCTGGCCAAGGGCGTGATCGGCCATGACCTGAACTGGAGCCTGCTGGGCTACGGCGCCCTGATCGGCGTGGGCCTGGTCATCATCGACATCGTCCTGCGCCGCGCCAGCAACGGCCGCTTCAGCCTGCCGCCCCTGGGCGTGGGCCTGGCCATCTACCTGCCCAGCGCCGTGACCGCCCCGGTGGTGGTCGGCGCCGTGATCGGCTGGGTCTACGACAAGCTGGTCGACAAGGACCGCAACGGCGAGGCCGCCAAGCGCCTGGGCGTGCTGATCGCCTCGGGCTTCATCGTCGGCGAGAGCCTGTTCAACGTGGCCCTGGCCGGCCTGATCGTCGCCACCCAGAAGCCCGGCCCGCTGGAGGTGCCCTTCGCGCCCTCCGAGCACCTGGGCATGATCTTCGCCCTGGTCGCCGCGGCGGTCGTGGTGTTCGCGCTGTACGGCTGGGCGCGGAAATCGGCGGAGCAGATCGAGGCGTGATCGCGCCGATCTAGGCGGACAAGGGACCCGGAGGGCGAGCGCCTTCCGGGTCCTTTTGTTTGTCTAATGCTCCGCTCATCCCGGCGAATGCCGGGACCCAGATGGAATGGCGGTGTGGCTGAGGCCAAGAGCGCCGAGCCTATCCAGTCAGCTTCTCAGTTCTCGGATCTGGGTCCCGGCATTCGCCGGGATGAGCGATTATAGGGGAGCCAGAACCGTCAGCACCTGCTCGCACCGGAACCGGAAGCCCAGCGCCTCGTACAGGGCGATGGCGCCCTTGTTGTCGGCGTAGCTGTGCAGGAACGGGGTCTCGCCGCGTTCGACCATCTTGCTGGCCACGTGCAGCATCAGCGTCGCGGCGTAGCCCTTGCCGCGATGATCGGGGTGGGCGCAGACGCCGCTGACCTCGGTGAAGCCGTCGGGTCGCATGCGCTCGCCGGCCATGGCCACCAGCCGGCCGTCCACCTTCACCCCGACGAACCCGCCCAACTCGTGGGTGCGCGAGAAGAACGGGCCGGGCGCGGTCAGGGTGGCCAGGGCCAGCATGTCCGGCGCGTCGGCGTCGGTCAGGGGCAGGATGTCGAAGGCGGCGGGCTTGGGCGCGGCCAGTTTCTCGGCGACCATCTGCCAGCACAGGGCGCTCTTGACGACCGTGGTCCCCGGGACCGGCGGCGGATCGAACCGCTCGACCAGCCCGACCTCGCCGCCATGGGCGCGGACCAGCCGGCCCAGGGCCTCCAGGCTCCCGGCGGCGTCGTCCGCCGTCGCCGCGAACAGCCCGAAGTCCGGATGCACCCGCAGGGCGCCGCCGTCGCGCAGCGCCAGGTGGGACTGGCGGCCCGTGAAGGCCGACCAGACGGGGCGGTCGAGGGGATGGCTCATCCTTGCTCACTTGGGGAGCAATACGCCCCGATCAACGCCTTCACCGCCCCGACCACGGCCAGGGCGGGCTTGTCGTCGTCGTCGAACATCTGGCTGGAGGTGAACACCCCCTCGACCAGCAGCATCATGGCGTCGCCCAGGGCGGCGGGGTCGGACGCGCCCATGTCGGCGGCCTTGGCCCGCAGCCGCGCGCGCAAATCCTGCTTGTGGACCTGGGCCACCGCCCGGCCGGCGTGGTCGCGGTCCGGATACTCGACCACGGCGTTGCTGAGCGCGCAGCCGCGATAGTCCGCGCCGCCCGACCGCGCCGCCAGGCCTTCGAAGAAGGCCACCATCTGGGCCTTGGGATCGTCGGGGAACGCCGTCTCGGCCGCATCGAAGCGGCCCCAGAACCCGACCTCGACCTCGCGCAGCACGGCGGCCACCAGATCGTCCTTGGACTTGAAGCCGCGATAGAGGCTGGGCTTGGTCACCCCGGCCCGGGTGACGATCTCGTCCACGCCCACGGCGCGGATGCCCTCGCGATAGAACAGGTCCCGCGCGGTCTCGAAGATGCGCTCGGCGGCGCGCGCCCCCGGACCGTAGGGGTGCTCGGGCCCTTCCAAGGGTTTTGGGGCGGAGGTTTTTTCGTCGAACTTCGTCATGGCGCTTGACGATGTTACTTACCGGTACGTATGCAAGGCGACAAGCCCCGTACCGATCGGTTACATCGCATGCAGATTCTTCGTCGCACCCTCGGAAACCGCTACGCCTTCGTCGTGGCCGCCGCGACCTTCCTGGCCCTGCTGTCGGCCGCCGGCCTCAGGGCCGCGCCGGGCGTGCTGATCCTGCCGCTGGAGAAGGCCTTCCACTGGGACCGCGGCTCGATCTCCCTGGCCGCCGGGATCGGCATCTTCCTCTACGGCCTGACCGGACCGTTCGCGGCGGCGCTGATGCAGTCGTTCGGCGTGCGGCGCACGATCAGCCTGGCCCTGCTGCTGATGGCGGTGTCCACCGGGTTGTCGGCCTTCATGACCCAGAGCTGGCAGTACGTGGCCACCTGGGGCGTGATGGCGGGCGTCGGCAGCGGGGCGGTGGCCATGGTGCTGGGCGCGACCATCGTCAATCGCTGGTTCGTCCAGCGGCGCGGCCTGATGCTGGGCCTGCTGACGGCGGCGACGGCGACCGGCTCGCTGATCTTCCTGCCGGCCATGGCCTGGATCGCCGACCATGGCGGCTGGCGGCCGGTGGTGCTGACCGTGGCCGCCGTCGCCGCGATCATGGCCCCGATCTGCTGGCTGCTGATCCCCGAAAGCCCCGACGCCATCGGCCAGCGCCCGTTCGGCGCGCCCGACGACTGGACCCCGCCGCCCAAGGGCTCGGCGTCCAACGCCCTGGCCGCCGCCTTCGGCGCCCTGCACCGGGCCAGCAAGACCCGCACCTTCTGGCTGCTGTTCGGCGGCTTCTTCATCTGCGGCCTGACCACCAACGGCCTGATCGGCGTGCACATGATCGCCTTCTGCGGCGACCGGGGCCTGCCCGAGGTCAAGGCGGCGGGCCTGCTGGCGCTGATGGGGCTGTTCGACCTGTTCGGCACCACGGCCTCGGGCTGGCTGACCGACCGCTACGACCCGCGCAAGCTGCTGTTCGTCTACTACGCCCTGCGCGGGCTCTCGCTGATCTACCTGCCGTTCTCGGACTTCTCGCTGATGAGCCTGTCGGTCTTCGCGGTGTTCTACGGCCTGGACTGGATCGCCACGGTGCCGCCGACCGTGCGCCTGGCCACCGAGGCGTTCGGCGACCGCGACGGGCCCATCGTGTTCGGCTGGATCGGGGCGGGCCACCAGCTGGGCGCGGCGACGGCCGCGATCGGCGCGGGCGTGATCCGCGCGCAGCAGGGGCAGTACATGGAGGCGTTCGTCATCGCCGGCGTCGCGGGACTGTTGGCGGCTGGGGCGTCGCTGACGGTGCGTCGGGGGATGGTCGCGGAGGCGACCGCCGCCTAATCCGGGGCCCACGGATTGAACACCGGCCCGCCCCAGGCTTCGAAGTCACGGACGTTACGAGTCACCAGGGTGAGGCCGTGGACCTCCGCCGTAGCGGCGATGAACGCGTCGTTCGCGGGCATGGCCCGCCGATCGTTCTCGGCCGAACGGCGGAGGCGCGCTTGCGCCATGGCGACCTGCGCGTCGACGGGCAGCATGCGTTCGCCGAAATCGACGATCACGCTGCCGAGCCAATGGCGCAGGCTGTCGGCCTTTCGGCCCGCGGGAAGTCTTTCGATGCCGTAGTTCGCCTCGGCCAGGCTGATGACGCTGGCGAACAGCGTCGAACGGGATTGCGCACCCAGCCATCGGGTCACCGAGAGATGCGGCGTCAGCTTGGTGGAATCCGACAGGACGTTCGTGTCGAGCAGAAACATCAGAACTCGATCACCCGCCCGGGATCCGGGTCACGGGTGAACAGTCGCGCGTGTTCTTCGTCGCTGAGAACGCGGTAGCGAGGATCGAGCCAGCTGGGGGGCGGCTTGGCGGTGTTGGCTTCCGCCTCGCTGAGCCGTCGGTAGTCCTCCGCCGAGAGGACGACGGCGGCGTCCTTGCCGTTCTTGGTAAGGTGTTGAGGGCCCTGGGTCTTGGCCCGTTCGACCACTTCGCTCAACTTGGCCTTCGCGTCGGCCAGACTCCAGGTTCCATCGGGCATGACGCCCTCCAATGACCACTTCGACCGAAAGATAGTCAAAGTGGTCATTTTCGCCAAGCGGCGGAGAAGCCTATTCCAGGTCTTCGGCCAGGATCGCCATCTCGAACATGAACGAGCCGTCTTCGTCTTCGTCCTGGAAGATGACGCCGATGAATTCGCCCTTCACCTCGACCTCGGCCGAGTCCTTCTGCTTGGGACGGGCCTTCAGGGCGATGTGCGGGTTGCCGAAGGTGCGCTTCAGATGGGCTTCGAGCTTGGTGATCGTGCCGGCGTCCATGACGGGCTCCTGATATCGATGGGGCGCGCGGGGCGCGGGGGATCGGCGGAAACTAGAGGGCCGGACGCGAAAGTGTAAGGGCTTTTGCTCCGGCGCGCTCGACCAGCTGTTGAGAACCCGGCCGCGAGCCGGGCGGGGGCGGCGTCGCCGCGCCCTCGGCCACCAGCCAGTCGCGGAACCGGCGCGCGGCGCGGGTGGCCTTGCCCCTGGGCGTCAGGGCGCAGACCTGGGCTTGGCCGGGGATCATGCCCAGCGGCGCGACCAGGCGCCCGGAGACCAGGTCGGTCTCGGCGAAGGCCCAGGGACTGAGCGCCACGCCCAGGCCGGCGGCGGCGGCCTCCAGCATGTAGAAATAGTGGTCGAACTCGCGGTTCACGGCGGCCGGCGGCAGGACGACCTTCGCCGCGGCCTCCCATTCGGTCCAGCTCTCCAGGAAGGTGCGGGTGTGCAGGCGGGGCAGGCGGGCCAGGCTCTCCGGAGCCTCGATCTGGGCGGCCAAGGCGGGGGCGGCCACCGGCCCGACATAGTGCTTGAGGAACGGCGTGACGTCGGCGTCCGGCGAGGGCGGGGCGTCGGGCAGGCGCATGCGGATGGCCAGGTCCACGCCGTCGGCGCGGAAGTCGAACGGGCCGTTGGACTCCACGATCCGCGCCTGGATGTCGGGATGGGCGGCGACGAAGCCGGGCAGGCGCGGGATCAGCCACTTCATGGCGAAGGTCGGCAGGCACGAGACCACCAGCGCCCCGTCGCCCGCGCCGGCGGGCTGGGGCAGGGCGGCCTCGATCTGGTCCAGCGCCTGGGTCAGGGCCTGGGCCAGGGTCAGGCCGGCCTCGGTCAGGGTCAGGCGGTTGCGCGGCCCCTCGGTCAGGGCCACGCCCAGGTGGTCTTCCAGCTGGCGGATCTGGCGGCTGATCGCCCCGTGGGTGACGCACAGCTCGTCGGCCGCCAGGGTCATCCGGCCGCGCCGGCCGAACGCCTCGAAGGCGCGCAGGGCGTTGAGCGGCGGGAGCGAGCGGGCGGCCATGTGACGAAACCTCACAGATGTCCGCTGATAAGTCGTTATCCGAGGAAGGGCAACCGTCCGATAACGGCGCCATGAAACCGCCCCGGCCCTATCCCGTCACCCCCGTCGAATGGCTGGCCGTGCTGGCGATCTGGGCGCTCGTGGCCTACGGGGCGCTCGCCCATCCGTCGACCCAGGCCCGGCAGGATCCGATCCGCCTGATCGCCTGCCGGTAAATCTCTCAGCGCCGCTCATCCCGGCGAATGCCGGGATGAGCGGAACCATGGGTTACTTCCCCTCCGGCTTGACGATCATCGTCCAGGACTTGTCGTCGCCCAGGAAGGTCTGGGCCGCCTTCTGGACGTCGGCGATGCTGACGCGCTGCAGGCCGGCCAGCACCGAGCGGGTGGCGGTCAGCAGGCGCGGGTCGGTCTGGGCGCCCGACAGGGCCCCCAGCCAGTACTCGTTGGTTTCGCGGGCCTTCTCGATCTGGTCGATGCGCGGCTTCTTGGCCCGTTCCAGCTCGTCGGCGTCGATCGGCTTGTCGCGCAGGTCGGCGGCGATCTGGCGGATGCTGGCGATGACGCCGTCGATCTTGTCGGGCGGGGTCTCGACGCTGACCGCCAGATAGCCCCAGCCGGTGAAGGCCACGCTGGCCGTCGCCGAGGCCGAGGGCGAATAGGTCGCCCCCTGCTTCTCGCGCAGTTCGTCGGTCAGCCGCAGCTGCATCACCTGGGCCAGGACCTGGACGTTGCGGGCCCGCTGCAGGTCGCTGAACAGGTCGTCGGTCTTCCAGGCCATGAACAGCTGGCCCTGGTCGGCCCGGCCCTTGTGGGTGCGGACGATCGGGGTCTTCGACGGGGCGGGGAAGGGCGCCTTCTCGGCCCCGGCCGGGGCCGGGGTGTCGGGACGGGCCGGCAGGGCGCCGAAGGTCTGGGCCACGGCCGCCACGGCCTTGTCGACCGTGATGTCGCCGACGATCACCACCTCGATGGAATCGGCGGCCAGCGGACCGGACACCGCCGACTTCAGCGGGTCCAGCGTCGCGCCGGCGATCTGCTGGCGGCTGGGGAAGGTCCAGCGGCCGTCGCCGCCGTGCAGCAGCCCGCCCAGGTCGCGCCCCATCACGCCGCTGGGCGTGCTTTCCAGCTGGTCGTGGATCGAGCCGTAATAGGTCTTGATGCGGTTGAAGGCCTCGGGACGCCAGCCGCCCTCGGTGGCGTAGGCGGCCAGCACCTGCAGTTCGGTGTCCAGGTCCTCCGGACGGGTGCGGCCCGACAGGCTGAAGGCGTCGTCCTCGACCCCCAGGCCGGCGTTGTAGACCTTGCCGTTCAGCACCCGCTCCATGTCCTGGGTGCTGATCTGCTTGAGGCCGCCCTCGATGAAGGCCGAGCCGGCCCACATCGGGGACTGGGCGCCCGACGGCAGGTCCAGCAGGCCGTGGCCGATCCGGGCCTTCACCAGGATCTGGTCGTCGCGGAACTTGGTCGGCTTGACCGTCAGGCGCACGCCGTTGGCGAAACGCACGAAGACGGTGTCCAGGTCGGTGACGTCCTTCTGCTCGACGACCGCGCCCTTGGCGCCGAACGTCGCATAGGGCCAGTTGATGACGCCCGGCGCGGCCGGGGCCGTGACCGGGGTCTTGGCCGAGGCGGCGTAGGCGTCCAGCACCGTCTTCTCCGCGCCGTCGATGGCGGTCGGGGTCGGGACGGTGATCAGCGGGCCCGAGCCGGCGAACTGGGCCTTCACCAGGGCCGAGACCTTCTCGGCGGTCAGGCCCTTGGTGGCCTCGTCGAAGACGGCCAGGTTCTGGGACGGGCTGGTGACGATCTCGCGATCGCCCAGCGTGCCGACGATGGCGCCGGCCAGGGCCGTGGTGCGCTGGGTGCCCTCGCCCGCGGCGGCGGCCACGAAGGCGGCGCGCATCGAGGCGATCTCGCGGTCCAGCTCGTCCTGGCGCACGCCGTATTGGACGATGCGGCGCTGCTCCTGCTCCAGGGCGGTCAGGGCCTCGGACCAGTGGCCCGGCTGGACGGTGGCGCCGAGGGTGGTGATGTCGGCGGCGTGCTCCTGGTCGTTCTGCACGGCCACGGCGACGATGAACGGCGGGTTGTCCGAGCGCGTCAGCACCGTCAGCCGTCGGTTCAGCACCGCGAAGCCCAGGGCCTTGGCCAGCTCTTCCTTGTCCTTGGCGCGGGTCTCCAGCTCCAGGTCGGGCGGCAGGACCCAGGCCATCTGGACCGAGGTCTGGGCGCCGGGCTCGACCAGCACCTTGGCGGTCAGGCCGCGCTTGGCCACGGGGCCGAGGTCGGGCCTCACGCCCGGCTGGCCCAGGCCCTTCCAGTCGCCGAAGCGGGCCTTGATCTTGGCCTCCATGGCGTCGACGTCGAAGTCGCCCACCGCCACCACCACGGCGTTCTCGGGCCGGTACCAGGCCTGGTAGAAGTCGCGGATGGTCTGGGCCGGGGCGGCCTTGAGGATGTCGGTCTTGCCGATCGGCAGGCGCTGCGGCGGCCGCTGGCCCTGCAGCTGGAAGCCGAAGGTGTTGACGAAGACGCGGTAGCCGGGGCTGTCGCGGGTGCGCTCCTCCGACAGCACCACGCCGCGCTCGCGATCCACCGCGTCCGGCGCGATGGTCAGCTCGCCGGCCGCCTCGCGCAGCAGCATCATGGCGGTGTCGACCGTGTCGTCGTCGGTCTTGGGCAGGTCCAGCTGGTAGGTGGTCTCGCTGAAATTGGTCGAGGCGTTGGTGTCGGCGCCGAACGACAGGCCGTGGCGCTCGAGGATCTTGATCATCTCGCCTTCGGGCACGTTCTTGGAGCCGTTGAAGGCCATGTGCTCGAGGAAGTGGGCCAGGCCCTGCTGTTCGTCGGTCTCGTTCAGCGAACCGGCGTCGAACCACAGGCGCAGGGCGGCCTGGCCGGGCGGGGTGGCGTTCTTCTGGATGGCGTAGCGCATGCCGTTGGGCAGCACGCCGAAGCGCACGCGCGGATCGGGCGCGACGTCCGAGACGGCCTGCGGCCACTGGCCCGGCTTCACCTGGTCGATGGTCGGGACGTCAGAGGTCTTGGGCGACGGCTTGGGCGGAAGCTCGTGCGACGCCTTGGGCGTCGACGTTGCGGCCGGGGCGGCCGGCGCGGCGGCCTCGTCCTTTCCGCCGGGCATCACGTGGGACAGGGTCGCGCAGGCTGAGAGGCTGAGCCCGGCGGAGAGGACGAGCGCCAGGCGCGAAACGCGGATCATGTGCGACCTTGAGGATAGACCATCGGAGGGGGCGCACCTTGGCCGGAGCACGTGGCGCAAGCAAGGCGTCGGTTGGGCGAAACGGCCACGCTCCGGCGTCGATCGGGGCGCGTGTCGCCGGCAGGTCTCAAGGCGCCTGGTCCAGCATCCGGCCCGTCAGTCCGAACATCTCCTCCGACGTCTCGGGCGCGTCGAGCAGCAGGTTCGAGCCGGCGTAGACGAAGGTCCGGTTGTCGTTGGCCGACACCGCCTTGACGCTGGAGTCGCTGGTGATCCGCACGGGCGAGCGGGCGCAGGCCCGCAGCGAGGGGATCACGGTGTCGCCCACGGTCTCCAGCCGCAGCGACCAGGCGTCGCCGGTGAAGGCCGCCAGGGGATCGTCCGAGCGGCCGGTGTCGCGGAACAGCGAGCCGGCGGGCACGACCAGGGGTCGGATCGGCGGCGTGGCGGTGTCGAACACCCGGCAGATCAGCAGGGTCGCGGCGCGACTGGCGGCGGGCGTCGTCAGGACGACACCCGCCGCCAGCCCCAGCAGCAGGGCGAGGGCTGCGACCCTACTGGCTGATCGCGAACGTGTAGCCATCGCCCCCCGCGGTGACGATCAGGTTGGCCGTGGCCCCGGGATTGGCCTGGGTGACCAGGATGCCGCCGGTCAGGCTGTCCACCGTGTCGGAGCCCATGGTGAAGGCCCCGCCGTTGACGGTCAGGCCCAGGGAGGCGCCGCTGCCGGTCTGGACCACCCGCACGACGCCCGCCGCGCCCGCCGCGCCGACGGCGTTGCTGAGCGTGGTGTTGACGGTCGATCCCGCGCCGCTGGCCACGACGCTGTAGTCGACGCGCGAGGTCACGCCGTTGACCGTCAGGTTCGAGATCTGGGTCCCCGAGCCGCCGGTGAAGTCGGTGCTGATCGTGTTGCCGTCGGCGCCGCCGCTGGGCAGGTTGACGCTGAACGTCTTGGCTCCGGCCCCGTCGGAAGTGTTGGTCACCACGTTGTCGTCCGAGGCGATGGTGATCGTGCCGGTGATCGTGGTCGCGCCGGTGATGGTGTTGGTGACGGTGTTGCCGACGCCCAGGGCGCCGCCGTTGATCGTTTCCGTCACATTGACCGCGCCGGTGGCGGCCAGGGTGTTGGCGACGGTGTTGTCGGCGCCGTTCAGCGTCAGGGCGTAGGTCAGGCTGGAGCCGTCCAGCACGTCGGTGATCGTGTTGGTGGCGTTGGTCGGATCGGAGTTGATGACGGCCACCGTGACGCTGGGGTTCACCGGCGCCGTGGTCCCGCCGATCGTCAGGCTGTGGTGGTTGTTGCCGCCGGTCACGCCCGATCCGTAGGTGAGGCTGAGCGAGGCGGTGGTCGAGGCGCTGGAGGTGACCGCCCCGGCCAGGGTGTTGCTCTGGCCGATCTGGGTGATGGCGATGCTGTTCCACGCGCCGCGCACGGGGAAGGCCGCCCCGTTGGTGGCGCCGTTGGCGCTGATCACGTGGGTGGGGCCGACATTGTCCTGCCGGATCCGCAGGGACCGCACCGTGCCGCCGCCGCTGATGTCGATGTTGAGGGTGTTGGCGGCGAGGGCGACGTCGGCGGCCGCCCCCATGGCCGCACAAGCGGCCGAGGCCATCAGCAGCAGCCTGACGGTTCGTCCTAGGCGGCCCCTGGCCCGTTGTGACTGAGACATTTCCTCTCTCCCTTATGTCGGGACCCGCTCAGGACCACCATCCGTCGCGAAGCCCCTGGTTGATCAGTGCGAACAGCGCGCTGCGCACGGCCGCGCCCAGCGCCAGGCCCACGGGCTCGTTGCCCGCGCCGCCGATTTCGAATTCCACCGTCGAGGTGTCGTAGATCTTGGAGATGTGCCCGCCGATCGACAGCGAGGTGACCGACTTGCTGACCGTGGCCTGGCCCAGCACCTCGCCGGTCTGTACGGCCACGGCGCGGAGGCTGAAGGTCACCAGGTCGGTGACGTACTCCCCGCTGCCGCCCGTGCCGTTGACCGCCAGGCCGCCGGCCGCCTGGCGCGTGGCGCGGTCGTAGGCGACGACCTGGCCGATCAGCAGGATCTCGGCCACCCTCAGGGTGATCAGGCGGCGGGCCGGGGGCGGCGGAAGCGCCTCCAGGCCGGCGGCGGGCGCGGTGGTTTCCGGCGGGGTGTTGAGCGCCAGGGTGGCCAGTTGCCGCTCGCGCAGCAGCTCGTCGACATGCTGGCGTTCGACCAGGAAGACATAGCCCCTGGGCACCGAGCGCACGGCGTCGATCAGATAGGGCGTGCAGTCCATGGGCACCGCCGTGCTCAGTTCCTGCGGCAGCTTGGTCGGCCGCCGCTGGCCCGAGGTGTCGATGCAGCTGTAGACCCCCACCGTCAGGGCGCGGGGCGGGGCGGGCGGCAGGGTGAAGTCCGGCTGGGTCTGCACTTCGGGCGGATGGACCGGCGCGGTCACGCAGCCGGCCAGGACGGTCGCCGCGATCAGTCCGGCCAGCGCTCTGCCCCCCCTCATGGTCAAACCCCGCCGGAGGGGATGACTAGGGTGGTCGTGCCGGTCGGCGAGGTGATGGTCACGCTCAGTTGCCCGTCCGAATTGATGTAGGTGATGGTCACCGATCCGGACTGGATGGTGCCGGCCTGGCCGTCGCCGGCGTTGGCGATCCTCTGGGCGATGGTCTGGGCGACGATGCCGTTCAGCTGCGAGATGATGGCGTTGACGAAGGCGGCGTTCGGATCGCTGGGCGTCCCGGCGCGCGCCGCCGCGGCTTCGGCGGCCGCCTGGGCGGCCTTCAGCGACTTCTCGTACTGGGCCATCTGGAAGCCCACGGGGTTGAAGCCGCCGAAGTTGGGCGACATCGGCGCGTAGCGCAGGTCGGTGGCCAGGCCTTGCGTCGCCGTCAGCGACAGGCCCAGCGCCGCGCCGAAGGCGACCCAGGGGGTGCGGTGCGAGCCCCGGCGACGATCAGGCGCGAGGGTTCGTTCGCCGGGTCCGGCGAGATTTCGCATCCGCCCGCCGGGGGATGCGCAAATGAAACTGTGCATAGCGAAGCCATCCTGGATGGCGATCGGCTCGACGGCGGCCCGTCAAGCGGCGCCACAATGCCAGAACCCTTGCTCCCGGGGTTTAGGGGAGTCAATCAGGTCATCTACCTAGTTTTTGGAGTGCTTGGGGAGTGTGGGGGCTGTATTTCAATGTCGGGTGAAATGAGGATGCGGACACTATCCGAATATTGAAATCCCTTTTGTCGATGGGGTTGAGGTGGGGCGCCTCGCGGCCTCTCCCAAAGGGAGAGGGAGGGGCCCGCGCCGAAGGCGTGGGAGGGTGAGGGGTTACATCCCGTCAGGTTTGGCTGCCGCCGCATTGCCGGCGCGCCGGCGGGCGTCGTAACCCCTCACCCTGCCCTCTCCCTCTGGGAGAGGGTTCCGAATGGGCGACTTACGCTCGGCGGATAGCGAACGAACCTCAGCGTTTTCAACGCCCTGAACTTTCTCGACCAAACTTATCCTCCCCCTTCCAGACGCCCGTATCCTTTACCCACCTCGACGCGGGAAAGGGCGCATGGCCAGCGACCGATGCGGCGGCGGGGGGCGATCGAGCGGGAAGCTCCTTCGGCGGTCCGAAAGGATCAAACCCCATCCATCTGGTGCCGGCTGGGCTCGGAACACGGATACAGCGTTGGATGGGGGCCGGTTGAGCAGCAGGCGGGCGGTGAGACGCTCGCGGTCCGGGACTGGAGATCGTTGCTCCAGCCCGCCCGTCGGAGGCTTCAAGGCGGCGAGGTTCGAACAGAGCTCAGCGCCGCCGCGCTTCCGGACAACGACCGCGCGGAGCGATCGGGCTTCGTCGAAACGGTATTCTCTAATTTCTTCCGGACGATGTCCGGCGCTCCGCGTCCCTTTCCATCAGCTCACAGCCGGATTGGCGTGGGATCACACTCCCTTGCCCCCAACCTGGCGGCTTCGCCGCCTGTCCGCCCCCGTAGGGGGCGGAGCCTCAAGGGCGGCTCTTCCCCCTCCGGGGGAAGACGACCGCGAAGCGGTCCGTAGGGGGCAAGCAGTCGCCGCTCTCGACTCGGAAAGAAGGCCCCCACCGCACGATGTTCTCCGCCGCACACCCGTCGTTAAGCCGCCGCCGCTAAGCTCCGCGCCCATGAACGACCGTCCTTCCTCCGCCGGGGTCACCCCCGAACAGCTGGCCACCCTCAGCCACGAGTTCCGCACGCCGCTGAACGGCGTGCTGGGCATGGCGCGGCTGCTGGAGGGCACGCGGCTGACCGCCGAGCAGAAGGCCTATGTCGGCGCCCTGCGCGAGAGCGGCGACCACCTGCTGTCGCTGGTCAACGACGTGCTGGACTTCGCCCGCCTGGGCGCCACGGCCATCGAGCTGCACGCCGCCCCGGTCGATGTCGAGAACCTGCTGCGCCAGGTGGCCGAGCTGCTGAGCCCGCGCGCCCACGAAAAGGCCATCGAGATCGCCTGGGCCGCCGCGCCCGGCCTGCCCGCGATCCTGGCCGACGAGGGCCGCCTGCGGCAGGTGCTGCTGAACTACGCCGGCAACGCCATCAAGTTCACCGAGACCGGCGGGGTGCTGCTGAGCGCCGAGCTGGTTTCCGACGGTCGCATCCGCTTCAACGTCCGCGACACCGGCCCGGGCGTCGCGCCCGAGGCCCGCGCCGCGATCTTCGAGGCCTTCGTCCAGACCGATCCCTCGCACCAGGCCCAGCTGGGCGGGGCGGGCCTGGGCCTGGCCATCGTCGCCCGCCTGGCCGGCGCCATGCACGGCGAGGCCGGGGTCGGCGGCGAGCTGGGCCAGGGCGCCGACTTCTGGTTCGAGGCGCCGTTCGAGTTCGCCCCGACCGAACCCACCGACCTTCCCCTGGCTGGCCGCGTCGTGGCCGTCGCCTCGCCCAATCCCATGGTCCGCGAAGCCGCCCTGCGCCAGGTCCGCGCCAGCGGCGGCCAGGCCCTGGCCGGCGAGACCGTCGCCGCAGCCCTGAAGGGCGCCCCCGCCGACGCGGTGCTGCTGCTCGACGCGGCGCTGTCGGGCCCGCGCGGCGCGCTGAAGGCCCCGGCCGGCCGCGCCTGCGTCGCCCTGCTGACCCCCGACCAGCGCGACCGCATCCCCAAGCTCAAGGCCTCGGGCCTGGGCTATCTGATCAAGCCGCTGCGCCGCGCCTCGCTGATCGCCCAGGTGCTGGCGGCCCGCCCTGTGGCCAAGGCCGCGTCCGTCGAGGCCGCGCCGCTCGCCCCCGCCCACGAGGACGACCGCATCGCCCCGGCCGCGGCCCCCGGCGTCCGCGTGCTGCTGGCCGAGGACAATCCGATCAACGCCCTGCTGGCCCGCGCCCTGCTGGAACGCGAAGGCTGCAAGGTCGACCGCATCGCCAGCGGCGACGAGGCCGTCTCGGCCCTGTCGCGCGGCTTCTACGACCTGATCCTGATGGACCTGCGCATGCCGGGCCTGAACGGCATCGAGGCCACCAAGGCCCTGCGCGAACGCGGCGTGACCACGCCCATCGTCGCCCTGACCGCCGACGCCTTCGACGAGGACCGCCGCGCCTGCCTGGCGGCGGGCATGAACGACTTCCTGGCCAAGCCCCTGACCTCGCCCGCCCTGCGCGGCGTGCTCACCAACTGGGCCCGCCTTGGACAGAGTGGGCTCGGCTGGACGAAAGCGGCGACACGCGCCAAGGTCGCCGGCTAATGGCGGGGAGGCTTCCCCGCTTCGGGGACCGCCACGCATGACCGACGACGCCAAGGCCGCAGCGCCGCAGAAGAAGACCCTTCTCCAGACCCTGGCCTTCTTCGGCGAACGCCGCAGCCTGGTGATGCTGGGCCTGGGCTTCGCCTCGGGCCTGCCCTTCATGCTGATCTTCGACACCCTGTCGCTGTGGCTGCGCGACGCGGGGCTGTCGCTGGCGGTGATCGGCTTCTTCAGCCTGGCGACCCTGAGCTTCTCGTTCAAGTTCCTGTGGGCCCCGCTGATCGACCGCACCAAGGTGCCGATCCTGCACGGCCTGGTCGGCCATCGCCGGGCCTGGATGCTGGTCTGCCAGGCGGTGATCATCCTGGGCCTGCTGGGCATCTCCGGGACCAACCCGGCCGCGAACCTGCCGCTGATGGCCGCCATCGCCGTGATCGTCGGCTTCGCCACCGCCACCCAGGACATCGTCATCGACGCCTGGCGGATCGAGGTGGTCGACACCGACCGCCAGGGCCAGATGGCCGTGGCCGTGCAGTGGGGCTATCGCGGGGCGATGATCATGGCCGGCGCCGTGCCCCTGATCCTGGCCGAGCGCTTCGGCTGGAACATCTCGTACCTGGCCATGGCCGGGGCGATGCTGGTGGGCGTGATCTCGACCCTGCTGGCCCCTCGGGAAGAGGCCCACGCCATCCGGCCGATCCACACCGACGGCGTCAACCAGCCCAAGGCGCTGGAGGTCATCGAATGGCTGGCGCGCCTGGCCATCCTGGTGGCCGGCGCCCTGCTGGTGGGGTCGGGCCTGTCGGGCGACGCCAGTCTGCTGTCCAAGGTCGTCGGCGGCGACGCCCTGGCCGAGGCCTGGAAGAACAAGCAGAACGGCGTCTTCCTGCAGCTGCCCGGCGTCGCGCTCGGCCTGGCGATCATCGCCGTCGCCGCCTGGCCGGTCCCCGGGATCAAGACCAAGCCCGGCGTCTATCTGTCGACGGCGCTCTATTCGCCCCTGAAGGAGTTCCTGACCCGCTTCTCGGGCGTGGCCGGCCTGATCCTGGCGGCGATCTGCGTCTACCGGGTCTCGGACTTCGTGCTCAACATCATGAACCCGTTCTATCGCGACATGGGCTTCACCCTCACCGAGATCGCCGAGATCCGGAAGGTGTTCGGCATCATCGCCTCGATGGCCGGGGTGTTCCTGGGCGGGGTGGTCGTGGCGCGCTTCGGCCTGATGCGGGCCCTGATCATCGGGGCCTTCGCCCAGCCGATCAGCAACCTGATGTTCGCCCTGCTGGCCATGAGCGGCCACGACACCCGCATGCTGTTCGCCTCGATCTGCATCGACAACATCGCCGGCGGGGTCGCGGGCACGGCCCTGATCGCCTACATGTCCAGCCTGACCACGGCGGGGTTCACGGCCACCCAGTACGCCCTGTTCTCGTCGCTCTACGCCCTGCCCGGCAAGCTGATCGCCTCGCAGTCGGGGCGGATCGTCGAGGCCTCGGCCGTGGCGGCCGAGCACGGCGGGCCGATCGGCGCCCTGAAGGGCCTGTTCACCCGCCTGCCGCCCGAGAGCTTCACCGCCGCCGGCGCCAAGCTGGGGGTCGGCCCCGCGGCCATGGCGGCGGGCTACACCGCCTTCTTCATCTACACTGCCCTGATCGGCCTGGTGGCCATTGCCCTGTCGTTCGCGGTCGCGGTCCGCCAGCCGGCCCACATGGCGGCCAAGGCGGCGGCGGAGGGCTGATGTGCGGCCGGGGACATGCCCTTGGGCGTGTCCCCAAGTCCTCGTGCGGCGCGAGCTGATGGGGACACGCCCAAGGGCATGTCCCCAACCTCAGGCCTCGCTCTTGAGGCACACCACCTGGGCCACGCGCAGGTCGCGGCGCAGGCCGTCGGCGACGCGGCCGTAGTTCTCGGTGGTGATCGACTCGCCCAGGGCGAAGCTGGCCGGACGGCGGCGGCTCTGCTTGAGCAGGTCCTCCACCGTCTCCTGGGCGGTCGTGTAGATGCGGCCCCGGCGCGGCGATTCCGCCACCGTGACGCCGATCACCCGGCCGGCGCTGTCCAGGGCCGGCGCGCCCGACAGGCCCGACAGCGTGCCCTTCAGATTGTCGGTGCGGCCGACCTCGGCCCAGACCAGGACCGGCTCGACGCGGGCTCCGCGCCCCCGGATGACCAGGTTCTCGCGACCCAGCAGGCGCGAGGTCACCTCGCCCGGATGGCCCTGCGGGAAACCCGGATGATAGGCCCGCTCGCCCCGGCGGGGCGGTTCGGCGGCGGCGCGCAGCGGCACGGCGGGCGCCCCGCCCTCGGTGGTCAGGATAGCCGCGTCGCCGGACGGGTCCAGGGTGATGCGGGCGGCCACGCCCCGGCCGTCGGCCACGACGATCGCCGCCTCGCGGCAGCCGTCCACCACGTGGCGGGCGGTCAGCCAGGAGCCGCCGTCGTCGACCGAGAAGGCCGTGCCGCTGCCGGGCTGGCCCTTCTCGGGCACCTGGACGACCACCGACGGATCGAACGGCGAGGCCGGCCCCAGCGGCAGGCCCACGTCGCCGGGCACCGGCGGCGGCGGCGGCGGGGCATCGGAACGCTCCTGCCGGCCGATCGCGACGACCAGCAGGGCGCTGACCACCGCCCCGTAGATCAACCAGTCCGGAAGTTTAGGGAAATGCACTGGACCTGCCCCGGCCTTTCCCGCCTCAGCCCGCGACCGCGGCGGCGAGGATCAGGGCGGTGGCCAGCTTGGCCCCGACCAGCAGGGCGGCGGCGGCCACCTCGCCCTCGTTGATCCGCTCGGGCAGGCCCTTGAGCAGCATGTCGGTGATCCGGAAGACCAGCAGCTGGACCACGATGGTCGAGACGCCCCACAGCACGATCTCCAGCGGCGACACCGAGGCCGACAGCGAGGTGGCCAGCGGGATGGCCAGGCCCACCATCACCCCGCCCAGCGACAGGGCGGCGGCGGCGTTGCCCTCGCGGATCAGCTTGATCTCCTTGTGCGGGGTCAGGAGGCAGTAGAGCGCCGTCCCCACCACCAGCATCGCCAGGGTGATGGCGGCGTGCATCAGGGTCAGCGGCAGACCGCTGGCGAAGGCCTGGATCTCGGGCGACTGGAGCTGAGGCGGCATGAAACAGGAACCCCCGGAACTGAAGACGGCATTGCTAGCAGGGATCAAAGGTCCTGCGAAGCCGGGGACATGCCCTTGCGGCGTGTCCCCATCGACATCCACCGAGCCAGGACTTGAGGACACGCCGCAAGGGCATGTCCCCAATCGGAGACGTTACTGGACGAACCTCGTCACCGACCAGCCGTAGGCGCGGATCCGCCAGGCGCCGTCCTCCAGGACCTGGGTGAACGACCAGCCGCCGTCCTCGTCGAACGGCTTGCCGTCGCGCACGCCGGTCCAGCGGGTGGGCAGGGAGAAATAGACCGTGTCGCCGGTGCGGCCGAAGTCCTGGGGCGGGCCGAACGTGTGGCGCAGGTCGCCGATCGCGCCCACGTGGCGGGTCATCAGCTCGCGCCAATGGGCCAGGCCCGCCTGGCCGATGAAGACATGCGGCGGGAAGTTCTCGAGGATGACCACGTCGCCGGCCGAGAACACGCCTTCCAGCATGCTCGTGTCGGCCGTTTCCAGGAACCGCGCCAGCGCCTTCGGGCCGGCCATCATGGCGGCGTCCGGCGCGGCGGGCTCGGTCGCCATCAGGCGGCCGCCTCGTCCTCGTCTTCGTCCAGCACGCCGGCCATGGCCGCCATCGACAGCTTGCGCATCGCCGAGGCGCGGACCTTCTCGCTCTCGCTCTTCAGCTGGCCGCAGGCGGCCAGGATGTCGCGGCCGCGCGGCGTGCGGATCGGCGAGGAATAGCCGGCCCGGTTCAGGATCGCCGCGAAGGTCTCGATCGCCGCCCAGTCCGAGCACTGATAGTCGGTGCCGGGCCAGGGGTTGAACGGGATCAGGTTGACCTTGGCCGGGATGCCCTTGATCAGCTTGACCAGGGCCCGGGCCTCGTCGGGGCTGTCGTTGACGCCCTTCAGCATCACGTATTCGAACGTCACCCGGCGGGCGTTGCTCAGGCCCGGATAGGCGCGGATGCCGGCCATCAGCTGGTCCAGCGGGTACTTCTTGTTCAGCGGCACCAGCACGTCGCGCAGGGCGTCGTTGGTGGCGTGCAGGCTGATGGCCAACATGGCCTGGGTCTTCTCGCCCAGGGCCTCCAGCTGCGGGACCACGCCGGAGGTCGAGACGGTGATCCGGCGACGCGAGATGGCGATCCCCTCGTTGTCGCTGATGATCTCGATGGCGTCGGCCACCTGGCCCATGTTGTAGAGCGGCTCGCCCATGCCCATGAACACGATGTTGCTCAGCAGGCGGTCGTCCTTGTCGGATGGCCATTCGCCGAGGTCGTCCTTGGCGATCTGCACCTGGGCGACGATCTCGGCGGCGGTCAGGTTGCGGACCAGGGCCTGGGTGCCGGTGTGGCAGAAGCTGCAGTTCAGGGTGCAGCCGACCTGGCTGGAGACGCACAGGGCGCCGACGCGGCCGACGGACGGGATGTAGACGGTCTCGACCTCGATGCCCGGAGCCATGCGGATCAGCCACTTGCGGGTGCCGTCCTTGCTGACCTGGCGCTCGACCACCTCGGGCCGGGCGATCGTGAACTGGTCGGCGAGGCGGGCGCGGGTCTCCTTGGCGACGTCGCTCATCTGGGCGAAGTCGGTGATCCCGCGGTGATGCACCCAGCGGAAGATCTGGGTGGCGCGCATCTTGGCCTTGCCGTGCTCGACCACGCCGCTCTCGGTCAGGGCGGCGACCATCTGCGGCCGGGTCAGGCCCGACAGGTTGATCAGGGGCTTGGGAGCATCAGCTTGAGGAGCCATGCGCGACAGGTCGAGGGTGACGCTCAAGGGGAGGTCCGGGGACAAGGGATTTTCAGGATCGAGGCGGGGATATAGCAGTTCCCGACGCTTTTTCCAAAAGGACGGGGCGTCGCGGCCCCGATGTCTTGACGCTCGCGGGCAAGCCGCCTCCCATGTCGCCATGGATCCTGACGGATCGCCGAAGTCTGGGGAGGCTCCGATGAAGACCCGCCTGCTGGCCGCCTGCGCGGCCCTCGCCCTGTGCGCCGGCTCCATGGCCGCGCCCGCCGCCCACGCTCAAACCCCCGCCGCCGCCGCGCCGACGCCCGAAGAGGCCAAGGCCTTCGTCGACGGCGCCGAGAAGGACCTGATGGCCATGGGCGAATACGCCGCCCGCATGGCCTGGGTGCAGGCGACCTACATCACCGACGACACCAACTGGCTCAACGCCAAGGTCGACGCCGAGGCCAACGCCATGGCCGTGCGCTACGCCAAGCAGGCCGCGCGCTTCGACAAGACCCCGGTCGACGCGGTCACCCGCCGCAAGCTGAAACTGCTGAAGGCCGGCCTGGTCCTGCCCGCCTCCGACCGGCCCGGCGCGGCCCAGGAGCTGGCCGACGTCCAGGCCCGGCTGCGGGCGCTCTATTCCACCGGCAAGGTGGTGATCGACGGCGAGACCCTGACCCTGGACGACCTGGACGACCGGCTGCGCACCGAGCGCGACCCGGCCAAGGCCAAGGCCATGTGGGAAGCCTGGCACGCGGTGGCCAAGCCGATGGCCGCCGACTATCCCAAGCTGGTCCAGCTGGCCAACGAGGGCTCGGTGGAGCTGGGCTACAAGGACACCGGGGCCCTGTGGCGGTCGTGGTACGACATGGAGCCCGACGCCTTCGCCGCCAAGACCGACGCCCTGTGGGCCCAGGTCGCGCCGTTCTACAAGAACCTGCACTGCTACGTGCGCGGACGGCTGAACGCCAAGTACGGCGACGCCGTCCAGCCCAGGACCGGCCCGATCCGCGCCGACCTGACCGGCAACATGTGGGCCCAGAGCTGGGGCAACATCTACGACATCGCCGCCCCGCAGGGGATTCCCGGCCCCGGCTACGACCTGACCCAGTCCCTGGTCGCCAAGGGCTATGACGCCACGAAGATGATGAAGACCGGCGAGGGCTTCTACACCTCGATGGGCATGGCCCCGCTGCCCCAGACCTTCTGGGAGCGCTCGATGATCACCCGGCCGCGGGACCGGGAGGTGGTCTGCCACGCCTCGGCCTGGGACGTCGACAACGACCAGGACATCCGGGTGAAGATGTGCACCCGGGTCAACGCCGACGACTTCTACACCGTGCACCACGAGCTGGGGCACAACTTCTACCAGCGCGCCTACGCCGGCCAGCCGTTCCTCTTCCGGGGCGGGGCCAACGACGGCTTCCATGAGGCGATCGGCGACTTCGTGGGCCTGTCGGCCCTGACCCCGACCTATCTGAAGCAGATCGGGGTGATAGACGCCGTCCCCGGGGCTGAGGCCGATGTGCCCTATCTGCTGAAGATGGCGATGGACAAGATCGCCTTCCTGCCGTTCGGCCTGCTGGTCGACAAGTGGCGCTGGCAGGTGTTCTCCGGCCAGGTCGATCCGGCCCACTACAACGAGGCCTGGTGGAAGCTGCGGACCCAGTACCAGGGCGTGGTTCCGCCCGGACCGCGCCCGGCCGACGCCTTCGATCCGGGGGCCAAGTTCCACGTCGCCGACTCCACCCCCTACACCCGCTACTTCCTGGCCCAGGTCTATCAGTTCCAGTTCTACCGGGCCGCCTGCCGCCAGGCCGGCTGGAAGGGCCCGCTGAACCGCTGCTCGGTCTATGGCGACAAGGCCGTGGGCAAGAAGTTCGAGGCGATGCTGGCCATGGGCCAGTCCAAGCCCTGGCCCGAGGCCCTGGAGGCCTTCACCGGCGAGAAGGACTTGGACGCCAGCGCCATCGCCGACTATTTCGCGCCGCTGAACGCCTGGCTGATCCAGCAGAACAAGGGTCAGTCCTGCGGCTGGTAGGCGCCTGAGACGGGCCCAAACGGCGCGGCGATTCACCATCGTCGTTTGCGGCCCGTTCACCGTCCTCGGCGACAATGCCCGATCTCTGGGGAGTCGGGCCTTGCTCATGATCATGTGGAAACGGCTTGCGACGCGTCTCGCGATGCGCCCCCTGGCGCGCCTTGGCCACGACGAGCGCGGGGCGATCGCCGTGCAGTTCGCGCTGCTGCTGATCCCCATCGCCATCCTGACCTTCGGCCTGATCGACCTGAGCCGGACCAGCGTCCAGAAGCGCCAGCTGCAGGACGCCCTCGACGCCGCGACCCTGATGGCCGCCCGCTCGACCGCGACCACCGACGCGGCCCTGGACACCGTGGGCGACGCCGCCCTGGCCACCGAGATGGCCGGCCTGGGCGTGGCCCTGGGCCCCAGCAACTCGACCTTCGCCCTGGGCCCGAACAACACCGTGGTCGGCACGGTCCAGAACGTCACGATCAAGCCGATCATCGCCAACCTCTGGAGCACCGGCGACAAGACCATCACGGCCGGCTCGACCGTGATGCGCTCGGTCAACAAGCTGGAAGTGGCGCTGGTGCTGGACAACACCGGCTCGATGGGCAGCACCCTGAACTCGGGGACCAAGAAGATCGACGCCCTGATCACGGCGTCCAAGTCGCTGGTCGACGTCCTGGCCGCCGCCGCGGCCCGGGCCAGCGAGACCGACGCGGTCAAGATCAGCGTCGTGCCGTTCTCGATGACCGTGAACGTCGGCTCGACCTATCAGAGCCAGACCGCCTGGCTGTCGGGCAAGATGCCGGCCACCGGCTACGGCACGGACGTGTTCGCCACCAACCAGAACCGCTTCACCCTGCTGTCGAACCTGGGCCTGACCTGGGCCGGCTGTGTCGAGAGCCGGCCCGCGCCCTACGACGTCACCGACGACGCGCCCAGCAGCTCGACCCCCGCCTCGATGTTCGTGCCGTTCTTCGCGCCCGACGAGCCGGACGACAACACCGTGGGCGTCAACCAGTCCAGCACGACGCGCTATCGCGACGCCCGCACCCAGAACACCTCGTATCCGATCGAGAACAACTGGCTGCCCGACGGGGTCTCGCCCAGCGGCACCTCGGCCACCGCCTGGACCAGCCGCTCGACGCCGATCGCCAAGTACGGGACCAGCAACAAGAACAACGTCCTCAGCGTGGCCAAGAGCGGGACCGACTACGGCCCCAACGCCGGCTGCGGCCTGACCAGCGTGATGCGCCTGACCAATGTGCGCACCACCACCCAGCGGGACCTGGTCAAGGCCAAGCTCGGCCAGATGATCGCCGACGGCAACACCAACGTCGCCATGGGCCTGGCCTGGGGCTGGCACACCCTGTCGAAGAACGCGCCGTTCGCCGACGGCGTCGATCCGACCACCAGCGCCGGCAAGAAGACCACCAAGGTGATCGTGCTGCTGACCGACGGCGACAACACCAACGACGTCGTGAACAACCCCAACAAGTCGATCTATACGGGCTACGGCTATATCGGCCAGGGCCGCCTGAAGAACGCCAGCGGCGTGGCCCTGACCACCAGCTCGACGGCGACCGACCGCCGCGACGCCATCGACAGCCGCGAGAAGCTGCTGTGCCAGAACGCCAAGGACAAGGGCGTGGTGATCTACGCCATCGGGGTGGGCGTCTCCGACCACTCCAAGGGCATCCTGCAGCAGTGCGCCACCAAGCTGGACATGTACTACGACGTGACCAGCGCCGATCAGCTGACCTCGGTGTTCAACACCATCGCCGGCTCGATCCAGAACCTGCGGATCACGAAATAGAAAAGGCCCGGAGCGCTGCTCCGGGCCTTTTTTCTCTCGATCCGCCTACCCACAACATCCGTCATCCCGGGCCTTGTGCCCGGGATCCCTCTGTCCGACGCGAGTGCGGAGGGGTGGCGCGCCAGCGCGCCATTTCACTTCACTTGCAAGCTGAACCAGGGGTCCCGGGCACAAGGCCCGGGATGACGGTGCAGGGGGACGGACTCGGAGCGACCGAACGATCTCGGACCCGAGTCCCGCAGCCTAGGCCAGCTTGATCTCGCGCAGGCGCTGCTGGAGGAAGGCGTCGGCGGTGATCGGCTCGGGATATCGGTCCGGGTTCTCTTCCGTGACGCAGCTGGGCAGGGTCTTGATCAGGTAGTCCGACGCGAAGTGCAGGAAGAACGGCGTCGAATAGCGCGGCACGTTGCGGCGCTCGGGCGGCGGGTTCTGCACGCGGTGGATGGTCGAGGGCAGGACGTGGTTGGTCAGGCGCTCCAGCATGTCGCCGATGTTGATGACGATGCAGCCCGGCGGCGGGTTGATCGGCAGCCACTGGCCGTCGCGGTCCAGGAGTTCCAGCCCGCCCTCTTCCGCGCCCATCAGGAGGGTGATGGTGTTGATGTCGCCGTGGGCGCCGGCCCGTACGCCGGTGGCGTCCTTGGGGATCGGCGGATAGTGCAGCAGGCGCAGCACGCTGTTGCCGTCCTTGACCGTCGGGTCGAAGAAGTCGCGGCCCAGGTCCAGATAGGTGGCGATGGCCTTGAGCACCCGCACGCCCAGGCTGTCGAGCGCGCCGTACAGCCAGCCGACATTGTGGTGGAAGCTGGGAATCTCGGCCGGCCAGACGTTGTCGGCCATGTTGGCGCGGAACGGGTGGCCGGGCGGCAGGTCGCGGCCGACGTGCCAGAATTCCTTCAGGTCGTGATGGGTGGCGCCCTTGGCGGTCTCGATGCCGAACGGGATGTAGCCGCGCGAGCCGCCGGTGGCGCCGGCGTACTGCTTCTTGGTCTCCTCCGGCAGGGCGAAGAAGCCCTTGGCGTCGGCGATGGCCGCGTCGATGCGGGCCTGGTCCAGGTCGTGGTCGGAGATCACCGCGAAGCCGTAGCGCTGGAACGACGCGCCCAGCTCCTGGGCGAACCTGTCGAAATCCTTCGAGTACAGGGTGAACGAGACGGGTTCGATGGCGGATGCGGACACGGGCGTGGGCCTCGATATTTAGTAAGAGCGGACTTACTACACCGGCAGCGCCCCGGCGCGAAGTCCCGTTCATGCTGGCGTCATGCGCGCTGTTGGAACTTGACCATTGGCGATGCGTTCAGCCTCGCAATCGTTCAAGACGCCAAGGATCACGGGCGATACCCCAGGATCAAGGCCGCAAGAGGGAAAAGATCGAGATGATGAAGAAGACCGCGCCCTGGATCGCGCTGGCGGGCGCCGCCGCCCTGACCGCCGCCTGCACCACCACCGATCCCTATACCGGCATGCCCGTGCGCAACAACACGGGCACAGGGGCCCTGACGGGCGCCGGCGTCGGCGCGGTCCTGGGCTACCTGACCAACACCAACAAGGGCGAGCAGGGCCGCAAGAACGCCCTGATCGGCGCGGGCATCGGCGCCCTGGCCGGCGGCGCGGTCGGCAACTACATGGACCGTCAGCAGGCCGACTTCCGCCGCAGCCTGGAAGGCTCGGGCGTGATGATCCGCCGCAACGGCGACCAGATCGTGCTGATCATGCCCAGCGACGTGACCTTCGCCGTCGACAAGTCCGAGGTCCAGCCGCAGTTCACCCGCGTGCTCGACGACGTGGCCCGCACGCTGAACGCCTATCCGCAGACGACGATCGACGTGGTCGGCCACGCCGATTCCAGCGGTCCGGACGACTACAACCAGACCCTGTCGGAACGCCGCGCCAGCGCGGTCGCCGCCTATCTGACGAGCGCCGGCCGGGTCCTGCCCGACCGCGTCTTCGTGGCCGGCCAGGGCGAACGCCAACCGATCGCCAGCAACGACACCGCCGAAGGCCGCGCCCAGAACCGCCGGGTGGAGATCATCCTGCGGCCGCTGACGAAGTAGGGCTGCGACAACGGCCGGGGACATGCCCTTGCGGCGTGTCCCCAACCGCCTGGCGCCGTGCGAGCTCTGGGGACACGCCCAAGGGCATGTCCCCGGCCCCGGCTCAAAACACTCCGGCCGCCCCGCTCAGCGCGTTCGTCCGCCGGTGCGCCAGGGCCTCGGCCACGTGCACGCGCTTGACGCCGGTCGCGCCTTCCAGGTCGGCGATGGTGCGGGCCAGGCGCAGGACGCGGGTCCAGCCGCGGGCGCTGATCTGGCCGGCCTCGGCGGCGCGGGCCAGCAGGCCGCGCCCGGCCTCGTCGAGATCGGCGATCTTCTCCAGGAAGCGCCCCTCGGCCCGGCCATTCAGGGCGTCGGCGCCCACCGGCGCGCTTCCCAAGTCATGGGCCATCGCCTCGGCCCGCTCCTGCTGCAGCCGCCGGGCGCGGGCCACGCGGGCGGCGGCCTCGGCCGTGCCTTCCGTGGGCGGCGGCAGGGCCAGGTCGGCGGCGGTGACGGCCGGCATGTCGATCGCCAGGTCGATGCGGTCCATCAGCGGCCCGCTGACCCGGCCCTGATAGTCGCGCAGGCAGCGCGGAGCCTTGCCGCACGCCCCGCGCCCGGCCCCGCCGTGGCCGCAGCGGCAGGGGTTCATCGCCGCCACCAACTGCACCCGGGCCGGATAGCGGACGTGGGCGTTGGCCCGGGCCACCATCACCTCGCCGGTCTCCAGCGGTCCGCGCAGGCTGTCCAGGGCCTGGACCCCGAACTCGGGCAGTTCGTCCAGGAACAGGACGCCGTTGTGGGCCAGCGACACCTCGCCCGGCTTGGCCTTCAGCCCGCCGCCGGTCAGGGCCGCCATCGAGGCGCTGTGGTGCGGGGCGCGATACGGCCGGGCGCGGGTCAGGGTCCCCTTGGCGATCAGCCCGGCCACCGAATGGACCATCGAGGTCTCCAGCAGCTCGTGCGAGCTCAGGGGCGGCAACAGCCCCGGCAGCCGCTGGGCCAGCATCGACTTGCCCGAGCCCGGCGGGCCGCAGAACAAGAGGTTGTGCGAGCCGGCGGCGGCGATCTCCAGCGCCCGCTTGGCGTGCTCCTGGCCCTTGACGTCGCGCAGGTCGCGGAAGCCCTCGCCTTCGACCACCGGACCGGGCGACGGGGCCGAGAGGATCTGGCCGCCCCGGAAGTGGTTGATCAGGGCCACCAGCGAGCGCGGGGCCAGGATGCGCGTGCCGCCGGCCCAGGCCGCCTCGGGCCCGCAGGCCTCGGGACAGATCAGGCCCAGGTCCATCGCCCCGGCGGCCATGGCGGCGGGCAGGGCCCCGGCGCAGGGCGCGATCCGTCCGTCCAGGGACAATTCCCCCATCGCCGCCCAGCCGTCCAGCGCGTCGATCGGGATCACGCCCATGGCGGCCATCACGGCCAGGGCGATCGGCAGGTCGTAGTGGCTGCCTTCCTTGGGCATGTCGGCCGGGGCCAGGTTGGCGACGATGCGCTTGGGCGGCAGGGACAGGCCCAGGCCGGCGAATGCTCCGCGCACCCGCTCCTTGCTCTCGGCCACCGCCTTGTCGCCCAGGCCGACGATGACCATGACCTGGGCGCCGCCCGTCAGCTGCACCTCGACGTCGACCCGGCGCGCCTCCACGCCCTCGAACGCCACCGTGACGACCTTTGCCGCCATAGGGATTCCGCCCCTTTGTCCACCCATTTATCCACAAGCCAAGCATGGCCGTTGGAGCGGAGCAAGAACGAAAAACGAACATTTCAGGAAAGTGTGACGATTCAGTCGTCTAGAAGTAGTTCCTAATCTTCAGGTAGAGCTTAGTTCGGCGATCCGATCCCAGAGGATCGCCGCGGCGTCGGCGCCGCCGAACCGCTTCAGCTGCTGGGCGCCGGTCGGCGAGGTGACGTTGATCTCGGTCAGGTACTCTCCGATCACGTCGATGCCGACGAACAGCAGGCCGCGCTTCTTCAGCTCCGGGCCGATGATCGCGCAGAGCTCCAGGTCGCGCGCGGTCAGGTCCACGGCCTCGGCCCGGCCGCCCACCCGCAGGTTGGACCGCACCTGGCCGGCGGCCGGCACGCGGTTGACCGCGCCCACCGGCTCGCCGTGCACCAGCAGGATGCGCTTGTCGCCCTTGCTTACGGCCGGGACGAATTTCTGGGCGATCACCTGCTCGCGGCCGATCATGGCGTGCAGTTCCAGAAGGGCGTCCAGGTTGGGGTCGTCGGCCAGCAGCCGCGCCACGCCCGAGCCGCCGCCGCCGTACAGCGGCTTGAGCACGATGTCGCCGTGCCGGGCGCGGAAGTCGTAGATCGCCTCGTGGTCGCTGGTGATCAGGGTCGGCGGCTGGACGCCCGGGAAGTCGGTGACGAACAGCTTCTCGGGCGCGTTGCGCACCTCGGCCGGATTGTTCACCACCAGGGTGTGGGGGTGGACCTTCTCCAGGAAGTGGGTGGCGGTGATGTAGGCCATGTCGAACGGCGGATCCTGGCGCATCAGCACCACATCGACGTCGTCCTTCATGTCCAGGATCACAGTCTCGCCCAGCTCGGCGTGGGCGCCCTGGGTCTTGGTCAGCTTCAGCGGCTGGGCGCGGGCGAACACCCGGCCGTCCTCCATCGACAGCTTGTCGGGCGTGTAGAACCACAGCTTGTGGCCGCGTTGCTGGGCTTCCCACATCATCAGGAAGGTGGTGTCGGTTTCGATATTGATCCCCAGCACGGGGTCCATCTGGACGGCGACTCTCAGCGACATGGGGACTCCGGACGGGCTTGGATCGGCTTTGGGGATCGGCTTGGGCGGCGCGGGATGTCCCGCGCCGCGATTGCCTAGTTAAGGCGGCCCGGCCGCGAATGCGAGGGCCGTCAGGCCGTTGCGCCGCGCCGGCGCGTCTTCACGGCCAGCAGGATCGCCGAGACCAGGAAGTAGAACGCCCCGAACGCGGCGTAGGGCGCGACGACGGCGATGGCCGGCATGGCGGGCGCGGCGGCGCTCTTGATGAAGAAGCCGCCGGCCAGGGCCGACTGGGCGCCGCTCAGCACCATCGCCCACTGGGCGCCGTAGGTCCGCCAGCGGCGCACGCCGATGGCCAGCTGCAGCAGGCCGGCCAGCACCGCCCAGACGCCGAACAGCACCAGCACCAGGCGCGGATCGATCCGCAGGGCGGCCAGCACGCCCAGCGCCACCGCGGCGCTGACGGCGGTATTGAGGGCCTGGGGGATGTTGGCGCGGACGCCGCCGTTGGCCTGGGCGTCCCGGGCGTTCGCGAAGGCGTCCCAGGCCGGATAGAGCACCAGCAGGATCCCCGCCGCGACGGGATTGGCCACGCCGATCGCGAAGGCGGCCGCCACCCAGGCGGCGGCCACGACGGCGCGAAGGAGATAGTAGCGCACGAGCGCGCCGGCGTCGGTGCGCGAGGAGGAGGTGTTGTTGGCCATGCTGGCCTCCGTCAGGGCTGAGGTCGCGGGATTGCATCAATGTCGCGACATTTGATGTCGCGACATATGAGTTGACCTAGCCGATCCACGCGCCCCCTGTCGAGTCATTATTTGTCACGACATATATTTTCACGCTAAGGCGAAGGGCGCTTCCCAGGAGTCCACCCGTGTCGAACACCGACCGCGCCCTCACGCTCGACGACCAGCTCTGCTTCTCCTTGTACGGGGCGAGCCTGGCGATCAACCGCGCCTACAAGCCGCTGCTCGACGCGCTGGAGATCACCTATCCCCAGTACCTGGTGCTGGGCGCGCTGTGGGAGGTCGACGGCCAGAGCGTCGGCGCGATCGCCGAGCGCCTGGGCCTGGACTCCAGCAACGTCACGCCCCTGGTCAAGCGCATGGAGGCGGCCGGCTTGCTGTCGCGCCAGCGCAATCCCGACGACGAGCGCCAGGTGGTGGTCAGCCTGACCGACCACGGCCGCGACATGCAGGCCCGTAGCACGTGCCTGGGCCAGACCCTTTTCGCCTCGGCCGGGATGAGCGTCGAGCGGCTGATCCAGCTGAACAAGGACGTGCAGGCCTTCCGCGACTCGGTGGCGCGGTTCGTGGCCGAGCGGCCGGAGCACTGAGGTCGGGGACACGCCCTTGCGGCGTGTCCCCGGCCGCCAGGTTGACGTCGCGGCCCGCTTGAACGGCCGGGCGGCCGGGCCCACGCTCGTTTCGAGGAAACGCTCACAGCGAGGCCAAGCCCATGAAAGCCATCCAGATCGCGCCCCCCGCCGGCCTCGACGCCCTGTGTCTGGTCGATCTGCCCGAGCCCGCCCCGCCGGGACCGGGCGAGATCCTGGTCCGCGTCCGCGCCAGTTCGCTGAACTATCACGACTATCTGGTGGCGCTGGGCGGCATCCCCACCGCCGACGGGCGCATCCCCATGTCCGACGGGGCCGGCGAGGTGCTGGCGGTGGGCGAGGGCGTGACGGGCTTCGCGGTCGGCGACCTGGCGGTCTCGACCTTCTTCCCGCGCTGGCTGGACGGCGAGGCGCCGGACGACGGGTTCGCCGGCGTGCCGGGCGACGGGGCCGACGGCTACGCCCGCGAGCGGGTGGTGGCCCCGGCCACGGCCTTCACCCGCGCGCCCCAGGGCTGGGACCCGGCCGAGGCGGCGACGATCACCTGCGCCGGCGTGACGGCCTGGCGGGGTCTGGTCGCCGACGGCGCGCTGAAGGGCGGCGAGACGGTGCTGGTGCAGGGCACGGGCGGGGTGTCGATCTACGGCCTGCAGATCGCCAAGGCCTTCGGCTGCACGGTGATCGCCACCTCGTCGTCCGACGAGAAACTGGAGCGGCTCAAGGCCCTGGGGGCCGACCACCTGATCAACTACAAGTCCGAGCCCGAATGGGGCAAGGCGGCGCGCAAGCTGACCGACGGCCGGGGGGTGGACCACATCCTGGAGATCGGCGGGGCCGGCACCCTGCCGCAGTCGATCGTGGCGGCGCGCAACGGCGGCCACATCGCCCTGATCGGCGTCCTGGCCGGGGTGGCGGGACCGGTGCCGACCGTGGCCATCATGGGCAAGCAGCTGAAGGTGATCGGCCTGACGGTCGGCAGCCGCCGCCACCAGCTGGACCTGGTCCGCGCCATCGACGTGGCGGGCTACCGTCCGGTGCTGGACCGGCGCTTCCCGCTGGAACAGCTGGCCGACGCCTTCCGCCACCAGGCCTCGGGCGGCCACTTCGGCAAGATCGTGGTGGATATCTGAGGACGGGGACATGCCCAAGGGCATGTCCCCGACTAGTTCAGCCGCAGCCGCACGCGCTCGCGCGCCGCCCGGGCCGCGATGGCCGCGCCGCCGTCCAGGACCTGGGCGCGGGACAGAGCCTGCAGCGCGCCGGCCAGGGCGCCTTGGCCCTCCCGGGCGGCGGCGACGTCCAGCCAGGGGTGGTGGTCGGTGGGGTCCAGCAGGGCCCGGCGCAGGGCCGAGCGCTCGGCGCGGTGCCAGTCGCGGGCCTGCTGGGCGCGGGCGAAGATGGTGTTCTGTAGACGGATCAACACGGCCCGGTCCGAGATCGGGCTCATCAGCACGTCCAGCTTGGCGGCGACGTCGGGCATCAGGCCGGTGCGCAGGGCCCGGCGCGACAGCTCGGACGGCAGCACCACCCGCCCCTCGCTGAACGGATCGAGCGCCAGCGGCCCCTCCTCGGTCTCGATGCGCAGCAGGAAGTGCCCCGGGAAGTCGACGCCGTGCAGGTCCAGGCCGCAGGCCCGGCCGGCGTGCAGGTAGAAGACGCCCAGGGTCACCGGCAGGCCCTTGCGGCGGTCGGCCACGGCGATGACGTCGGCGTTGTCGGGATGGTCGTAGGTGATCAGGTCGCCCGACAGGCGCAGGTCGCCGGCCATGGTCTCGGCCAGGGCCTCCTCGGGCGACTCGCCCTTCAGCCGCTCGGTCAGGCGGGCGATCGAGGCCTTGGCCATGTCGAGCACGGGGGCCAGGTCGCGGTCGGGATCGTCGTGCACCGCGCAGGCCAGGGCGGCGTCGAACAGGGGGAAGGCCTTGTCCGAGCACTCCCCGGCGCTCGTCAGCAGGGCTTCGGCCTCTTCCCGCGTCATTGGTCGTCCGCCCAGGCGTTGGGGACGTGGCGCGGGCGACGGCCGGGGGCCAGGGCGATCAGGTCCAGGCGCACCGTCGCGTCGCGCAGGCCGGCGCGGTGGGCGGCGACATGCGCCCCGGCGCGACGCAGGCGAGCCCTCTGCTCGTAGGTCACCGCTTCCAGCGCGGCCTCCAGACTGGTTCGGCTCTTGACCTCCACAACGGCCAGCACGCCGCCGCGTTGCGCCAGCAGGTCGATCTCGCCCAGCGGCGTGGCCAGGCGGAAGCCGAGGATGCGATAGCCCTTGGCCATCAGCCACAGGGCCGCGACCACCTCGGCGCGCCGTCCCGACAGCCGCGCGGCCGCGCCGCGCGCCTGCCGTTCCGGCCGGATCGGACGTTCTGGGCGGGCGGGACGGGCTAGGCTCATCCGGCCTCCTTCATGGCCAGGGCCTGGCGGTAGAGGTCCTTGCGCGACAGGCCCAGGGCCTTGGCGACCTCGGCGGCGGCCTCGCCCAGCGGCAGGCGGGTCATGGCCTCGCGCAGCGCGGCCTCGGCGTCGTCGGCGCTGGCGACCTTGTCCTCGCCGGGGCCGACCAGGATGACGATCTCGCCCTTGGGGGCCTCGAACCGCGGATCGGCCGCCAGGACGTCGAGCGGGCCCCGGACGCAGGTCTCGTAGAGCTTGGTCAGCTCGCGGGCCACGGCGCCGGGGCGCGGGCCGAACACGGCGGCCATGTCGGCCAGGCTGTCGGCCACCCGCGAGGCGCCCTCGTAGAAGATCAGGGTGGCGCGCGTATTGGCCAGCTCCTCGAAGAACGTCTTGCGCGCGGCGGTCTTGGTCGGCGGGAAGCCGGCGAACAGGAAGCGGTCGGTGGGCAGGCCGGCCAGGGTCAGGGCCGCCAGGGCCGCCGAGGCGCCGGGGATCGGGAACACGGCGTGGCCGGCCGCGATGGCCGCCTGGGCCAGGCGCGAGCCGGGATCGGAGACCATCGGCGTCCCGGCGTCCGAGACCAGGGCGATCCGCTCGCCAGCCTCCAGCCGCTCCAGGATGCGCGGCGTCTCGCGGTCGGCCACGTGCTCGTCGTAGCGCTGCAGCTTCTTGGAGATGGCGTAGGCGGCCAGCAGCTTGCCCGACACCCGGGTGTCCTCGGCCAGCAGGACGTCGCAGCCGTTCAGCACGTCCAGGGCCCGCAGGGTGATGTCGCGCAGGTTCCCGATCGGCGTCGCCACCAGATACAGCCCCGGCGCCAACGGCGCGTCGGACAGGGCGGGCGGAGGAAGCTGGCGGCTCAAGGGCGGACTTTCCGACAGACTGGGCCCGAGGAGACTGGGGACCGACACGAACAAAGGCGCCGACGACGCGGGTTACGCAAGACCATGGTCGACAGGGTTATCAGGTCGCGAGCATTCCTGTCAGCCGGTCCAGGACGAGACGACCGGACCGCGTGGCGCGAAGCCTGATCCTATCGTCCACGAGAAGATCATCTTCAACCAGGGATTTCACCCTGGGCGTGTCCGGCGACAGCCCCAGGGGCGCGACCTCGGCGAAGGCCACGCCGTCGTCGATGCGCAGGCCCAGCAGCAGCCGCTCCTCGGCCGCCTCCAGGGGCGTGAGGGCCTCGGGCTCGAAGCCGACGCCGGTCTCGGCGACCGCGCGAACATAGTCGGCGATCCCCCGACGGGCCGTGGTGGCCAGCTTTCCCTCGGCCAAGGTCAGGCGACCGTGGGCCCCGGGACCGACGCCGACATAGTCGACGCCGCGCCAGTAGACGAGGTTGTGGCGCGACCGGGCGGCCTGCCCCCGGGCGTGGTTGGACACTTCGTAGGCGTCGAAGCCGGCGGCCTCCAGCACGGCCTGGGTGGTCTCGAACAGGGCGGCGGCCAGGTCTTCGTCGGGTACGACCAGCTTGCCCCGGCCCACGGCGCGGTCGAAGGCGGTGCCCGCCTCGATGGTCAGCTGGTAGGGCGAGACGTGTTCCGGGCCCAGGGCGATCAGGGTCGACAGCTCGGCCGTCCAGGCCTCCACCGTCTGGCCGGGCCGGGCGTAGATCAGATCGGCCGACAGGCGCGGGAAGGCCTTCGCCGCCACGGCCAGGGCCCGCCGGGCCGAGCCGGCGTCGTGGTTGCGGCCCAGCAGCTTCAGCGCCGCGTCGTCCAGGGCCTGGACGCCCAGCGACAGCCGCGCCACCCCGGCCGCGGCCAGGGCCTCGAAGCGGTCGGTCTCGGCGTCCGTCGGATTGGCCTCGAGGCTGATCTCCAGGTCGTCGGCCGGAGTCCACAGCGCCTTGGCGGTCTCGATCACCCGGGCGACCTGGGCGGGATCCATCAGCGAGGGCGTGCCGCCGCCGAAAAAGATCGACAGCAGCCGACGCGGGCCGGTCAGGGCGCGCTGGGCCTTGAGGTCGGCGACGATGGCGTCGGCCAGGGCGGCCTGCTCGTCGGTCCTGCCCCGGTCGCGCACGACGTTGAAGTCGCAATAGGGGCAGATGCGCGAGCAGTAGGGCCAGTGGACATAAACCCCCAGCGGAGGAGCGTCGATCATCTCGACGCCTCGCAAAGATTGTCATCCCGGAAGCGCGCAGCGCTGTCCGGGACCCAGGTGAACCGCACCGCCTTCGCCCAGTCCCCTGGGTCCCGGACAGCCTCTGCGAGGCTTCCGGGATGACAATGATGGGGGGCTCTATTCAAACAGCGCCGCCTTCAGCTTGGCGAAGGCCACGGCGCGGTGGCTCATGGCGTCCTTGGCGGCCGGGTCCATCTCGCCGAAGGTCTGGTCGTGGCCGCTGGGGATGAAGATCGGGTCGTAGCCGAACCCCCGGTCGCCGCGCGGCGGGAAGGTCAGGGTCCCGTGGACCTCGCCTTGCACCACCACCGCCGGCCCGCCGTTGGGCCAGGCGACCGCGAGGGCGCAGGTGAACCAGGCCGAGCGGTCCTCCGAGCCGGTCTCCTCGATGCGCTCGGCGACCTTGTCCATGGCCACGGCGAAGTCCTTGGACGGCCCGGCCCAGCGCGCCGAATAGATGCCCGGCGCGCCGTCCAGGGCGGCGACCGACACGCCCGAATCGTCGGCCAGGGCGATGTGGCCCGACAGGTCGGCGGCGTGGCGGGCCTTGAGCAGGGCGTTGCCGACGAAGGTCGTCTCGGTCTCGTCCGGCTCGGGCAGGCCCAGGGCGCCGGCCGCCAGCACCTCGAAGCGGCCGTCCAGCAGGGCGGCCAGTTCCTTGGCCTTGCCCGGATTGTGGGTCGCCGCGACGAGCTTCGTTCCCGCTTCCAGCTTCAGCGTCATCGCGTCTCTCCTCGGAAATCATGCCAACGAGGCTTCTACTCCCCCATCTGGCCGGGCGCCCGCAAGGTTCGTGTTCAGACGGGGACATGCACGTGTGCGTGTCCCGACAACAGGCCAAAGCGTTTCGGCTTTTCTTCCGATGCCGTGCACCTGGTGGGGACACGCACAAGCGCATGTCCCCGGCCCGCGTGTCGCCATGGTGGCCCCGGCGCCACACCTTGGATAATCCGTTCGGTGAGCGCGATCATTACAGAGGTTTAATATCGTTTATCGATAAGCGACATTGGCGGTCGTGGAATCGCTCCCTATGTTCGCCGTATGGGAGAAACGCCATGTCGGCGCGGTCCCGCCCCACCCGATCCGAAGGCCCGCCATGTCCGCCGCCAGACTGTTCCGCATCGTCGACGCCGTCGCCACCCGCCTGGCCACGCTGACGCTGATCGCCGGTCTGCCGCTCGCCGCCGTGACCTTCGCGATCAAGACCTTCTGACCCCGGCCGAGAGCTCGCCTTTGACCCGTCCCGATCCGCCGGGGCATGGTCGGCGTTTCTGTGTGAGGGGAAGGGGAAGAGCGGATGCGCGCCTTGGGGCCTGGCTCGGTGTCGAGCTTCCTGAAGATTATTCTCGACGTGATCTATGTGGGCCTGTGGGTCTGGGTCAGCCTGCTGGCGATCTTCACGGTCGCGGTGCTGCTGCTCAGCTTCAATCCCGAACTGATCACCTCGAAACTGCATATCGGCAGCTCGGTCGACGAGCTGATCAGCAAGGGGCCGCTGTTCGCCGGCGCCCTGGGGGCCTGGGCCCTGCTGTCCGGCGGCTGGATGGTGATCGTCGAGCGCCTGCGGCGGGTGTTCTCCACCCTGACCGCCGGCGACCCGTTCCATCCGGACAATGTCCGCCGCCTGCGGGTGGTGGGCCTGGTCCTGGCCGCCCTCGAGATCGGCCACTACATCTTCGCCGCCCTGGCCAAGTGGCTGGCGCCGGACACCAAGATCGTCGACGGCTCGTTCAGCCTGAGCGCCTGGTTCCCGGTCCTGGTGGTGTTCGTCCTGGCCGAGGTCTTCCGCGAGGGCGCGCGCCTTCGACGGGAGGCCGAGCTGACCATCTGACCCCGCGGAGACTTTAGAATCCCATGGCCATCCGCGTGCAACTGGACCGCATCCTGCTGGAACGGCGGATGTCGCTGACCGAGCTGTCGGACCGGGTCGGCGTGACCATCGCGAACCTGTCGATCCTCAAGACCGGCAAGGCCCGCGCCGTGCGCTTCACGACGCTGGACGCCCTGTGCAGGGAGCTGAACTGCCAGCCGGGGGATCTGATGACCTACGAGCCGGGGCCGGGAGAGGCTCACGAGGAGGACTAAAGGGTTTTCCCTCCCCCTTGCGGGGAGGGGGGACCAGCGAAGCTGGTGGGTGGGGCCTGCTGAGTCAGAAAACCCCACCCGACCTTGGCTCCGCCAGAGCCACCTCCCCACAAGGGGGAGGGAAATCTTCTATTTCGAAACCGCCTCGCGCTGTTTCACGAACAGCTCGCCGATGCCCTTCTCGGCCAGGGCGAACAGCTGCTCGAACTCGGCGCGGGTGAAACCGCGCTTCTCGCCGGTGGCCTGGATCTCGACGATGTCGCCGGCGTTGGTCAGCACGAAGTTGCTGTCGGCCTCGGCGCTGCTGTCTTCCTCGTAGTCCAGGTCAAGCACCGGGGTGTCCTTGAACACGCCGCACGAGACGGCCGCCACCTGGCCCAGGATCGGGTCGGTCTTCAGCACGCCTTCCTCGATCAGGTAGTTGACCGCGATGCGCAGGGCGACCCAGGCGCCGGTGATGGCGGCGGTGCGGGTGCCGCCGTCGGCCTGGATGACGTCGCAGTCCAGGCTGATCTGGCGCTCGCCCAGGGCCTTGAGGTCGACCACGGCGCGCAGGCTGCGGCCGATCAGGCGCTGGATCTCCTGGGTGCGACCGCTCTGCTTGCCGATCGCGGCCTCGCGGCGGCCCCGGGTGTGGGTGGCGCGCGGCAGCATGCCGTATTCGGCCGTGACCCAGCCCGAGCCCTTGTTGCGCAGCCAGCCGGGGACGCTTTCCTCGACCGTGGCGGTGACCAGCACCTTGGTGTGGCCGAAGCCGACCAGGCACGAGCCTTCGGCGTAGCGGTTGACGCCGGTTTCCAGCGTGACTTCGCGCGTTTGGTCGGCGGCGCGTTCGGACGGACGCATGGGAAACTCCGGGGCTTTGCGTGATAGGATGGGGCCGCTTATCCTAGTTAAGACGGTCGTCCAATCCCGTCGAAGCCCGAGACATCCGGGTGAGGCGCGTTCGAAGGCTACATGACACAGCTCTTTTCGGGGTTTTCCGCACAGACTCCCAGCCTCACGGACCTGGACGCCCGCGCCCGCGACATCTTCCGGCGGGTGGTCGAATCCTATCTGGAGACCGGCGAACCGGTCGGATCGCGGACGATCTCGCGCGGCGGGGTGCAGCTGTCGCCGGCCTCGATCCGCAACACCATGCAGGACCTGGCCCAGCTGGGCCTGCTGGACGCCCCCCACACCAGCGCCGGCCGCATCCCCACCCATGCGGGCCTGCGGATGTTCGTCGACGGCCTGCTGGAGGTGGGCGACATCGGCGAGGAGGAGCGGCGCATCATCGAGTCGCGCTTGTTCGCCCACGGCCGCTCGTTCGAGGAGGCCATGGGCGAGGCCAGCGCGATCCTGTCGGGCCTGGCCGGCGGCGCCGGGGTGGTGGTCGCCCCGGTCCGCGAGGGCGGGGTCAAGCACGTGGAGTTCGTGGCCCTGGGCGCCGACCAGGCGCTGGCGATCATGGTGTTCGACGACGGCGCGGTGGAGAACCGGCTGATGCGGCGCGCCGCCGGGGTCACCCCGGCCGCCCTGCAGGAGGCCTCGAACTTCCTCAACGCCCGCCTGCGCGGCCGCACCCTGAACGAGGCCAAGGTCGAGATGGCCGCCGAGCTGGACACCGCCCGGCGTGAACTGGACGCCGCGGCGGCGCGTTTGGTCGAGGACGGCCTGGCCGCCTGGAGCGGCGGCGAGGACCCCGATCGCGCCCTGATCGTGCGGGGCCGCGCCAACCTGCTGGCCGACGCCAGCGCCCGGGAGGACCTGGAGCGCGTGCGCCGGCTGTTCGACGATCTGGAGCAGAAGGGCCAGCTGATCGGCCTGCTGGACGACGTGAGGACGGCCGAGGGCGTGCGCATTTTCATCGGGGCCGAAACGCGACTCTTTTCGCTTTCGGGTTCCTCCCTGATCGCGGCGCCCTATATGACGGGCCGACAGAAGGTGCTGGGGGCGATCGGCGTGATCGGCCCCACCCGCTTGAACTACGCTCGGGTGATCCCGCTGGTGGACTATACCGCCCGGGTGCTCGGGCGGATGATGGACGGATGAGGACTAGATGACCGACGAACAAACGCCGGCCGAGGACGTGGCCTTCGAGGCCGACGACGCCGCGCAGGAAATCGAGGCGCTGCAGCTGGAAGTGGCCGCCCTCAAGGACCAGGCGCTGCGTTTCGCCGCCGAGGCCGAGAACACCAAGCGTCGGGCCGAGCGCGAGATGAACGACGCCCGCGCCTACGCGATCCAGAAGTTCGCCCGCGACCTTCTCGGCGTGGCCGACAACCTGTCGCGCGCCACCGCCCACAGCCCGCGCGAGTCGCAGGACGCGGCGGTCAGCAACTTCATCATCGGCGTCGAGATGACCGAGAAGGAGCTGCAGAGCGCCTTCGAACGCAACGGCCTGAAGAAGATCGACCCGGGCAAGGGCGAGAAGTTCGACCCGCATCTGCACCAGGCGGTGATGGAGCAGCCCTCGGACGAGGTCGCCGCCGGCGGCGTCATCCAGGTTCTGCAGGCCGGCTACGAGCTGATGGGCCGCCTGGTCCGCCCGGCCATGGTCGCCGTGGCCGCCAAGGGCTCGACGGGCCCGGACGCCCCGGCCGAACCGACCGCCGCCCCCAACCCCTACGCCAGCAACGGCGCGGATACGGGCGGTTCGTTCGACACCAAGGCTTAGTCTCAACCGCAAAATCCGTTGTCATCCCGGAAGCCTCGCAGAGGCTGTCCGGGACCCAGGGGACTGGGCGAAGGCAGTGCGGCGGTCCTGGGTCCCGGACAAGCGCTGCGCGCTTTCCGGGATGACAGCATTTGGAGTGCGGGAGAGCGCTCAGCCCTCCCCCTCGATCAAATCCGCCAGCCCCTTGGCCCCGGCCACCGCATCCGCCCAGGTCGTGTCGAAGTCCTTGTCCTCGCCGTAATACGGATCGGCCACCGACTTGCCCTGGCGGCCTTCGACCGCGTCCAGCAACAACAGCAGCTCCGCCGTCGCGTCCGAGGGGCGGATGCGCTTCAGGTCGGCGAGGTTGTCGCGATCCAGCGCCACGACGTGGGTGAACCGGCGGAAGTCCTCGGGCTCCACCTGCCGGCCGCGGTAGTGGGCGATATCGACGCCGTTGCGCAGCGCCGTCGCCTGGGCCCGGCGGTCGGGCGGGTGGCCCACGTGCCAGGACCCGGTGCCGGCCGAATCGATCTCGACCTCCAGGCCCCGCCGCTCGACCTCGCGGCGGAAGGCCGCCTCGGCCAGGGGCGAGCGGCAGATGTTTCCGAGACAGACGAACAGGACGGCGGGACGCGGCACGGGCAACCTTCGGCGATGTGCGGGCCGCTTGCGCGCGGCCTCGGCAGGCCCAACATGTAGCCTCGCCCATTCTCCTGACGAAAGGCCGACTTCCCATGACCACGCAAACCGCGATCCTCGCCGGCGGCTGTTTCTGGGGCGTCCAGGACCTGCTGCGCCGCTATCCCGGGGTGATCAAGACCCGCGTCGGCTATTCCGGCGGCGACGTGCCCAACGCCACCTACCGCAACCACGGCACCCACGCCGAGGCGATCGAGATCGTCTTCGACCCGGCCGTGATCAGCTATCGCCGGATCCTGGAGTTCTTCTTCCAGATCCACGACCCGACCACCCTGAACCGCCAGGGCAACGACAAGGGCCTCAGCTACCGCTCGGCGATCTTCTACCTGGACGACGAGCAGAAGCGCGTGGCCGAGGAGACCATCGAGGACGTCGACGCCTCGGGCCTGTGGCCGGGCAAGGTGGTGACCGAGGTCGCCCCCGCCGGACCGTTCTGGGAGGCCGAGCCCGAGCACCAGGATTACCTGGAGCGCATCCCCAACGGCTACACCTGCCACTTCATCCGGCCGGACTGGAAGCTGCCGACCAAGGCCGAGCGCGCCGGCGTCGGCTAGTCCGCCCGCCGCGCTATCGCTCCAGTGCGCATTTCGCCGCGGCCGGGCCTTCCCCCGGTCGCGGTTTGCGCTAATGTCGCAAGTCCATTCATTGCGGGGCCACGGGGGGATTCTCTCTGACGGCGGCGGCCCTGGGACCTGGACCGAGATATGAAGCTTACCATCGAGCGGGCGGCGCTGCTGAAGGCGCTGGGTCACGTGCAGAGCGTCGTCGAACGCCGCAACACCATCCCGATCCTGTCGAACATCCTGCTGTCGGCCGACCGCGACACCCTGTCGTTCTCGGCCACCGACCTGGACATGGAGATCATCGACGAGGGCCTGGCCCAGATCGACCAGCCCGGCCAGATCACCGCCCCGGCCCACACGCTCTATGAAATCGTCCGCAAGCTGCCCGACGGCTCGGACGTCTCGCTCAGCTTCAGCGGCGACGACCCCCGCCTGGTGATCCAGGCCGGCCGCTCGCGCTTCAACCTGCCGGTCCTGCCGGCCGGCGACTTCCCGGTGATGAGCAGCGATGGCCTGTCGGGCCGCATCTCTGTCGACACCAACGAGCTGATCCGGCTGATCGACAAGACCCGCTTCGCGATCTCGACCGAAGAGACCCGCTACTATCTGAACGGCCTGTACCTGCACACCGTCAACGACGGCGGCGTGACCAAGCTGCGCGCCGTGGCCACCGACGGCCACCGCCTGGCCCTGGCCGAGATGGACGCCCCTGAGGGCGCCGCCGGCCTGCCCGGCGTGATCGTGCCCCGCAAGACCATCCAGGAGGCCCGCCGCCTGATGGAATCGGCCGGCGAGCAGGTCGACCTGCAGATCAGCGCCCAGAAGATCCGCTTCGAGTTCGGCCGCGCGGCCCTGACCTCCAAGGTCATCGACGGCGCCTTCCCGGACTATCTGCGCGTCATCCCGCGCGACAACGCCAAGATCCTGACCCTGGACAACGACCTGTTCGCCAAGGCCGTCGACCGTGTTGCCACCATCTCGGCCGAGAAGAGCCGTTCGGTGAAGCTGGCCGTCGAGCCGGGCCGCATCACCCTGACCGTGCGCAACATGGAGGCCGGCCAGGCCGTGGAAGAGGTCGAGGTCGATTACGACGGCGAGGCCTTCGAGATCGGCTTCAACGCCCGCTACCTGCTGGACGTCTGCGGCCAGATCGGTGGCCCGATCGCCGAGTTCCGCTTCGCCGACCCGGCCTCGCCCACCCTGGTGGTCGACCCGACGGACCCGGGCGTGAAGTACGTGCTGATGCCGCTGCGGGTCTAAGCCCCGCCGACATCGCCGGAAGGAGAACGGGCGCCGCGTGCGCCCGTTTTGCTGTCTGGACCGCGCCAAGTGTGTGTATTCGCACACGAATGGCGCGCCTTACGCCACATCGGCGTGAGGCGCCTCGCGGCAAGATCGCGGTCGAACGTGACCACGGTCTTCCGAGGTTCCCATGGCCAGAAAGACGCACGAGGCGTGGCAGTTGCGGCTTCTGCCGCTGATGATGGCGTTCGTCGTCGGGGCGGCGGTGTTCTTCAGCGCCGTCGTGCTGTGGCGTTTCGTGGCGATGGACGACCAGCTGGCCGCGCCTCGGGGCGGGATCGAGGCCCTGGGCGCCCTGCCCGCCGGACTGGGCGACGACGCCAAGGCGGCCCTGGCGCTGGAGCGCTACGTCATCGAGCGACGCTACGACCAGGCCTCGCTGATCGTGCGGGCCCGCCTGTGGACCCGGTTCGTCGGTTTCATCACCGGCATGCTGCTGGCCCTGGTGGGCGCGACCTTCGTGCTGGGCAAGCTGGAAGAACCCCAAGCCAGCCAGGCCTCGGGCACGGCGGAAGTCGCCGGCCACAAGCTGGGTTTCGCCCTTTCCAGCGCCTCGCCCGGCATCGTCCTGGCCATGCTCGGCACGGTCCTGATGGCGCTGACCATCGCCATCCCCGGCCAGGCCAGCACCCAGGACGCGGCCATCTACTACCACGGCGGGAACCCGCTCGGCGTCATGGCCGATCCGGGCCTTCCAGACCCCTCGCCCCCATGCCCGCCAGGCGAGACCGATCCCTTCAAATGCCTGCCCGAGCAGGTCCCAGAGAGCCAAAGGAGCAAGTCATGACCCATTCCCTTCGCGGGCCGGGAGCGATCACCCTCGCCCTGATCCTCACGGCGTCCCTGCCGGCGGCGGCGGCCGCGGCCGAACCCGCCGAGGTCGCCCAAGGCGGCGCCTACTTCAACAGCAAGAACTATGAGATGGCCTTCAGGACCCTCAAGCCGTACCGGGCCAGGACGCCCGGGACGCTGAAGGTGGACTTCATGCTCTCCGCCAGCGCCTGCCGGATCGACTATCCGGGCCTGCCCGCCTGGGGCAAGTCCGGCCTGACGTTCCTGCCCACCCGCTACAAGGTGGACGCCCCGACGAACCAACTCATCGAATGGTACAAATCGAACTGCGGACGGGGCGCGCAGAAGCCGACGAACTACGCCGCCATGACCGGCGGCACCTCCGGGACCTTCATGGAGGCCTTCCTGAAGGACCTGGCGGCTTCGAGCCTGGACAAGGGGACCGCCGCGACGGCGGGCGACGCGACCCTCGCCACCCCCGGGAACACGGTGTTGCGCGACGCCGGCGCGACCAGCGCCCTGCGGAACGGATCGGTCCAGGCGCCGGCGGCGGCCAAGCTCGGCGCCGCCGGGGCGCTGAACCGGCAGTAGGACCGCTCGCCCACACGCAAGCATGACCTCCGCGACGCCCGTCGCGCGTCGGCCTTCATGTCCTGGAAGATGGAAGGGAAGGCGCGACGGACGTCCTGGGACCACGCCCCGGTCCGAAGACGGCCTTCAGGCGATGCCCAGCACCCGCACAGCCAGCCACAGCGCGCCGCAGACGATCGCCCAGCCGGTGGCGACGCCGAGTTCCGGGTGGTCCCGCCACCATTGGCGCCGAGCGCCCAAAGCCTTGAGTTTCACGTGCCCCCTCCCCAGGGTTTGTTACCGTTATTCATGCGCGACATAATGACTCGCGCAAGCAACCTCCGGTGTTACGCGATCGTCACATATCGGCCCGTTCTTGTCGCCCCCGTCGCCCATGCTAATGTCCGTTTCATAAGAAAACGGGAGGAAGCGCATGGCGAAGATCAGCTACATGACGGTCGGCTCGAACAAGCTGGAGGCGGCCAAGGCCTTCTACGACGACCTGCTGGGCTCGATCGGCATGAAGGGGGTCTATGACCATCCGTCCGGCGGGCGGCTCTATCGCGGCAAGGGCACGGGCCTGTTCGGGGTGCTGGGTCCGTACGACGGCAATCCGGCCTGCGTCGGCAACGGCATGATGGGCGGGTTCGACTTCGAGACCCGCGAGGAGGTCGACGCCTTCCACGCCCGGGCCATCGAACTGGGCGGCTCGTGCGAGGGCGGCCCGGGCGAGCGGATGCCGGGCGCCTATTTCGCCTATTTCCGCGACCTCGATGGCAACAAGCTGTGCGGCTACAAGTTCGGCTGACGCCACCAGCTGAGCTGGCGCCATGGCGATGAGGCGGAAACGGGCGCCTGGGAGCGCCCGTTTTTTGGCCCCGAACTCGATGTGCGCAATCGCACATAAATGGAGAGAGACACCTCACAGCCAGCCGGGCGGCGTCGAGGCACGGTCACGGCCGGACCAAGGAAGCCCTCCGCGACGGCGACGCCCCGATCGTCCGCGCGGGTTCCTTAAAGCCAAGGAACAGCCCATGACCTCTCGCCTCAAATCCGGTCTGGTCGCCGTCGCCCTGATCGCGGCCTGCCCGCCCGCTCCCGCCCTGGCCGCAAAGGCCGCCAGGCCCGTCGATCCTCCCGAAGTCCAGCGAGGCCGGGCCTTCTTCGAGAACTGGGAGTACGAGCGCGCCTTCAACACGCTCGTGCCCTACCGCCACAAGGCGGGCGGCACGCCGCAGGTCGATTTCCTGATCGCCGCCAGCGCCTGCAAGATCGCGCAAAAGGACCTGCCCGCCAGGGGCAGGGCGGCCCTGGCCTCCCTGCCGGATCGCTACGAGGGGACCAGGGCGTGGGAGGCGTGGCGCCAACCCGCCAGCGAAGCCCTGCGCACCTGCGGCCAGGACCTGCAAAGGCCGATCTTCGTCGCGGGCTCGGCCGGCGTTTCCGGCAAGTTCATCGGCAAGCCCCCGGAGGACTCGACCCCGCCGCCTAGCGCGATGGTGGACGAGGCCCTGCCCGAGCCCGCCGCGCCGGAGGAGGAGGTCGCCGCGCCGGCGGAGACCACACCGCAGGCCGCTCCGCAGAAGGGGACCAAGTCGAACTCCCGGAAGCTGCGCAACGCCATGGCCGGCATCGCCGCCACCGCGGCCGCCGCCTTCCTGAGCAGCCTGGCCGAGAACGCCGGCGCGGCGGCGGCGGAGAAGTTCAAGGATCCCGGCGACCAGGAGGCCGACAAGTAGAAGGTTCCGCACGTCTGGAGCGGGCCCTTGATGCCGATCCGGACCTGAGCCCCTATATCCTCGCCGGACGCGTTCGGCGCCGGCGAGGAGCATCTCATGAGCATGGATTTGAGCGGCCGCGCGGCCCTGGTCACCGGCGCGTCGTCGGGCTTCGGCGAGGCCGTGGCCCTGGGCCTGGCCAAGGCCGGCGCCAAGGTGGCCCTGGCCGCCCGCCGCGAGGACCGCCTGCGCGACCTGGCCGCGCGCATCCAGGCCGCCGGCGGCGAGGCCCACGTGATCGTCGCCGACTTCACCCAGGAAGACCAAGCCCAGCGCGCGGTCCGCGAGGCCGAGGCCGCGTTCGGTCGGCTGGACATCCTGATCAACAACGCAGGGGTCATGTACCTGGAGCCCGTGGCCACGGCCGACCTCGCCCGCTGGCGCTCGATGCTGGAGCTGAACCTGCTGGGCCTGATCGCCGCCACCCAGGCCGCCCTGCCCGGCATGACCGCCCGCAAGGACGGCCACATCGTCAACATCGCCTCGACCGCGGCCCACGTCGCCAATCCGATGGCGGCGGCCTATTCGGCCACCAAGTTCGGCGTGGCGGGCTTCTCGGAAGCCCTGCGCAAGGAGGTCCACAAGGACAATATCCGAGTGTCGGTGATCTCGCCCGGCATGGCCGCCACCGAGCTGCGCGACCACATCGCCGTGCCGGCCGTCCAGAGCGCCGTCAACAAGTCGGCCGCCGCCATGCGCCAGCTGACCGCCGAGGACGTGGCCGACGCCATCCTCTACACCGTCAGCCGCCCGCCCCACGTGATGATCAACGAGATCCTGATGCGCTCGACAGACCAGGAGCGCTAGGCCTGGCCCGAGCCAAGATTCCGTCTCCATCCCAACGCGCGTCCGCCACGATCCAGGCGCAGAGCGGTTGCATCCCGCAAGGAGATCGCCATGCGCCTGGCCTGGGAAAGACTCGCCGCCGTCCTCTTCAGCGGAGCCGCCTGGCTCCTGGTCCTGCTGGTGGGGCCGCACCTGGCCCACGCCCTGCGCGGACCGCCCCGCCTGGTGGCCCACGCCGGGTTCAGCCGGCGCCGCGACCAGGGCTGATCGCATTTAGCGCTGCGGCGCGAATAGGCTAGAACCCCCCGGTGAGCCGCGCCGCCCTGCTGTCCCTAACCCTGACCGACTTCCGCTCGTACGAGCGCGCGACCCTGCGGCCGGACGGCGCCAGCGTGTATCTGTTCGGGGCCAACGGGGCGGGCAAGACCAACCTCTTGGAGGCGATCAGCCTGCTGTCGCCCGGCAAGGGCCTGCGCGGCTCCAGCCTGACCGAGGTGGGCCGGCGCCTGCCCGGCGAGACCGTCGGCCGGGCCTGGGCCGTGGCGGCGGAAGCCCAGTCTGGCGAGGACGAGCCTGTGCGCCTGGGCACCGGCGTCGAGCTGGCCGGCGCCGCCCGCCGGGTCGTCCGCATCGAGGGCGAGACCGTCCCGCCCGGCCGCCTCGCGGACCACGTGCGGCCGATCTGGCTGACCCCGGCCCAGGACCGGCTGTTCCTCGAGGCCGCCTCCGAGCGCCGCAAGTTCTTCGACCGCCTGGTGTTCGCCGGCGAGCCCGACCACGCCCGCCACGCCAACGCCTACGACAAGGCCCAGCGCGAGCGCATGCGGCTGCTGACCGACGCCGCCGAGAGCGGCCAGCCGGCCGACACCGTGTGGCTGACGGCGCTGGAGGCCCGCCTCGGCCAGGCCGGCGCCCTGATGGCGGGGGCCCGGGCCCGCACCCTGCTGGCCCTGCAGGCCGAGATCGACACCCGCGGCGACCGCCCCTTCCCCCGCGCCCGCCTGGCCCTGACCGGCGAGTGGGAAGCCATGGCGCTGGAGGGCGCGGACGCCGCCGAGATCGAGCATCGCCTGGCCGCCGCCCTGGCCGCCGCGAGGCCCCGCGACGGGGCCGCCGGACGCGCCCTGACCGGCCCGCACCGGGGCGATCTGGCCATCCACCACGTCGACAAGGACCGTCCGGCCGCCGAATGTTCGACCGGGGAGCAGAAAGCGCTGATTCTGAACCTGGTTTTGGCGCAGGCCTCGCGACTTTCGCGTGCGAAGGACGCCCCGAATCCTATAGTGTTGCTCGACGAAGTCGCCGCGCATCTCGACCTGAAAAGGCGAGCCGCCCTGGCCGACGAAATCACGGCGCTCGGCCTGCAGGCTTTTCTGACAGGCACCGACGAGTCGCTGTTCGACCATCTGAAAGGTCGGGCTCTGGGCGTTCGCGTCAGCGAACGGGGCCTGACCGCATTGGAAGACGTATGACCGAAGAGACCAAAGGCCAAAACTCGGAAGATCGCCTGACGACGGCGGACGGCTCGGAGATGTCGGCCCCCGAAGTGATGACGGGCGAGTACGGCGCCGACTCCATCAAGGTGCTCAAGGGCCTGGACGCGGTGCGAAAGCGTCCCGGCATGTACATCGGCGACACCGATGACGGCTCGGGCCTGCACCACATGGTCTACGAGGTGGTCGACAACGCCATCGACGAGGCCCTGGCCGGCCACGCCACCAAGGTGGAGGTGATCCTCAACGCCGACGGCTCGGTGACGGTCACCGACGACGGCCGCGGCATCCCGGTGGGCATCCACGAGGGCGAGGGCGTCAGCGCGGCCGAGGTCATCATGACCCAGCTGCACGCCGGCGGTAAGTTCGACCAGAACAGCTACAAGGTCTCGGGCGGCCTGCACGGCGTGGGCGTGTCGGTGGTCAACGCGCTCAGCGACTGGCTGGAGCTGAAGATCCACCGCGACGGCCACAGCCACCAGATGCGCTTCGAGCGCGGCGACGCGGTGACCTCGCTGAAGGTGACCGGCGACTCGCCCGTCCGCACCGAGGGCCCCAAGGCCGGCGAGGTGCTGACCGGCACCGAGGTGACCTTCTTCCCGTCCAAGGACACCTTCGCCTTCATCGATTTCGACCGGAAGACGCTGGAGCATCGCCTGCGCGAGCTGGCGTTCCTGAACTCGGGCGTGACCATCTGGTTCAAGGACGAGCGCGACGCCGAGCCGTGGGTCGAGAAGCTGCACTACGAGGGCGGCATCGAGGCCTTCGTGCGCCACCTGGACAAGGCCAAGACCCCGCTGCTGAAGACGCCGATCGTCATCCGCGGCAAGAAGGACAAGGTCGAGGTCGATCTGGCTGTCTGGTGGAACGACAGCTACCACGAGCACATGCTGTGCTTCACCAACAACATCCCCCAGCGGGACGGCGGCACGCACTTGTCGGCCTTCCGGGGCGCGCTGACGCGCATCATCACCAACTACGCCGAGAGCTCGGGCATCACCAAGAAGGAGAAGGTCAATGTCGGGGGCGAGGACGCCCGCGAAGGCCTGACCTGCGTGCTGTCGGTCAAGGTGCCTGACCCCAAGTTCAGCTCGCAGACCAAGGACAAGCTGGTCTCGTCCGAAGTGCGCCCGGCCGTAGAGAGCCTGGTGCAGGAAGGCCTGGCCACCTGGTTCGAGGAGCACCCGAACGAGGCCAAGGCCATCGTCTCCAAGATCGCCGAGGCCGCCGCGGCCCGTGAAGCGGCCCGCAAGGCCCGGGAACTGACCCGCCGCAAGAGCGCCCTCGACATCACTTCGTTGCCGGGAAAGCTCGCGGATTGCTCCGAACGCGACCCGGCCAAGTCCGAGATCTTCATCGTCGAGGGCGACTCGGCCGGCGGCTCGGCCAAGCAGGCCCGCAACCGCGACAACCAGGCCGTCCTGCCCCTGCGCGGCAAGATCCTGAACGTCGAGCGCGCCCGCTTCGACAAGATGCTGTCGTCCGACCAGATCGGCACGCTGATCACCGCCTTGGGGGCCGGCATCGGCCGCGACGACTTCAACCCGGACAAGGTGCGCTACCACAAGATCGTGCTGATGACCGACGCCGACGTCGACGGCGCCCACATCCGCACCCTGCTGCTGACCTTCTTCTACCGGCAGATGCCGGAGCTGATCGAGCGCGGCTACATCTACATCGCCCAGCCGCCGCTCTACAAAGCCGCCAAGGGCAAGTCGTCGCGCTACCTGAAGGACGACGCCGAGATGGACGCCTTCCTGGTGGACGAGGGCGTGGACGGCGCCGAGCTGGACCTGGCCGGCGGCGAGCGCCGCACCGGCGCGGACCTCCTGGCCCTGGTCCAGCTGGCCCGCCAGGCCAAGGGCAACATCGATCGCCTGGCCCAGCGCGCCCCGGCCTTCGCCGTCGAGCAGGCGGCCCTGGCCGGCCTGTTCGGCGACAAGCCCGACATCGCCGCCGCGGCCAGACGCCTTGATCTGTATGCGGAAGAAGGCGACGGCCCGTGGTCGGGCGAGCGCGGCGACACCGCCTTCGTCTTCAAGCGCATCCGTCGCGGCGTCACCGAGACCGTGGTCCTGGACGACGGCCTGCTGCACGCCGCCGACGCCCGCCGCCTGGCCGAACGCGCCGGCGCCCTGGCCGAGGTCTTCTCGGGCTCGGCGATCTTCCGCCGCAAGGACAAGTCGACCACCGTGCGCGGCCCGCTCGACCTGGTCGGCGCGGTGCTGGACGCCGGCCGCAAGGGCCTGTCGATCCAGCGCTACAAGGGCCTGGGCGAGATGAACCCCGAGCAGCTGTGGGAAACCACCCTCGACGTGGAGGCCCGCACCCTGCTGCAGGTCCGCGTCAACCACGCCGACGACGCCGACGACATGTTCAGCCGCCTGATGGGCGACCTGGTCGAGCCGCGGCGGGAGTTCATCCAGGAGAACGCCCTGGACGCCGAGGTGGACGTCTAGCGTCGGCCTCGCCGACGAACGAAGCTCGAGGGGTCGGCGCGAGCCGGCCCCTTTCGCGTTTTCGGACTTCCAGGCCGGCGTCCCCTCAGTCGTCCGTGAAATAGTCCGCGATCGCTGCGTCCACCGACTCCAGTTCGAACCCCGGCGAGCCGGCGCGTTCCAGGGCGTGGCGGATCTGCCAGGCGCTGCGGCCGACATGGATGCCCATGCCGCGCAGTTCCTCGACGATGGCGGCGCGGGTGGCGTCGTCGACCGACTTGTTGTTCTCCAGCCGCGCTTGGTCCAGCCGCCAGCCGAAATAGGTGTCGGGCGTCAGTTCGATCACCGCGCCGGGGGCCGGCAGCCATTCGTAGATGGCGCAGCGGCGGTCGACGGCCGCGTCCACATAGTTGGCCAGGCAGTTGCGGTAGCGGCGGGCGGCGTCGCGGATGGCCGCCACGGTCTCCAGCGGCCGCAGACGCTCCGTACCCGGATGAGGCGGCTTGGGCAGTTCGCGGCGGAAGTCGTCGGCCACCAGGTTGAACAGGGTCTTGGCGGTGGGCGCGCGGGTCCAGACGGCGATCCGCTCGGCCAGCACCGTCTCGGGCAGGCGGCGGGCCAGCAGGGCGTGGGCCTCGGCCAGCAGCTTGGCCTGGGCGGCGCTGACCCGCACGGCCGCCCCGCCGGCGTCGCGCAGCGGACGCGGCAGGGCGCCCAGGGTCCGCACCTGCAGCGGATCGATCCGATCGGCGTGGCGCAGGGTCTTGGCCGGCTTGGGATCGGCCAGCAGGGCGACCAGGACGCGGTAGTCCTCGGGCGCCCAGGCGATCTCGCCCAGCCGCTCCAGCGCCCGGGCCAGGCCCTCGGGGGCCGGATCCAGCACCAGGCGCACGGCCTTGCGCAGCGGGGCCTCGAGCAGCAGGTCGACGTCGACCGGCGGCCGGCCCCCATGCTTTTCGGCGGTCTCCGTCGCCAGCATCAGGCAGATCAGGTGTCGTCGCGCCGTCGGGGCGGTGACGAAGGGCGTATGCGGCGCGGGCCACAGGGCGGCCAGCACGTCCGCATAGGCGGGCGCGATCAGTCGCAACAGGGGCGAGGCGAGCTCGGTCGCCTGGGCCAGAACGAGGGTGGTCATCGATAGCTCCCGGCGACGGCCGGGGCGGTCGTCGCTAGCGGTGTTGGTGGTCTTGCGGACGAAGCGGGCGCGGCTCGCACGACGCGCGCCATCGCACCGGGATCGGTGGCTTGTATGGCTGGGCGGCGTTCAAGGTCATGCGGCGGCGGCTTCCTGAGTTGGGCGCTGGACGGAAGGCGCTGATCTCACGAATCGTCGGGCGCGGACAAGGCGTCCGCGCGGCCGGAGGCGACTTGGCCTCGCGCTTGTGGCTCGAACGACACGGTTCGATGAACGCGACAGGCCGACCGCGCCTGTCGGGGGGGCGCTTGCGCGGCTCCTCGTATAGGCATACATATAGCATGCTATATACATTTGAGGCCGCCATGACCCAGGACACCCTCGCCGACCTCGGACCCGCCTTCCTGGGCAGCCGGCTCAAGCGGCTTTCCGACCGGCTGCAGGCCGAGGCCACCGCCGTGCTCCAGGCCCACGACCTGCCGATCCAGCCGGCCCAGCAGGTGGTGCTCGGCGCCCTGAAGCGCGACGGCGCCCTGACGATCGGGGCCCTGGCCCAGCGCCTGGGGATCAGCCAGCCGACCATCACCCGCACCGTCCAGGGCCTGGTGGACCAGGGGCTGCTGGCCGTCAGTCGTGAGGCCCGCGACATGCGCCACAAGACCCTGTCCCTGACCGACGAAGGCGCGCGGGTGATCGGCGACGCCCAGCGCGAGGTCTGGCCGCGCGTGGCCGCGGCGGTGTCGCAGCTGTGCGGCGGACGGGAACAGGCCCTGCTGGACCAGATCGCGGCGGTGGAGGCCGGGCTGGACGCCCGGTCGCTGCTGGACCGCGTCCGGGCGGCCGACGGCCTGACCGTCCTCGACTACGCCGACGACCTAGCTCAGGCCTTCCACGACATCAACGCCGAATGGATCTCGCGGATGTTCGCCCTCGAGGAGAACGACATCCGCCTGCTGGAGGACCCGCGCGGCCTGATCATCGACAGGGGCGGGGCGGTGCTGTTCGCCCGGACGCCCGACCTGGGCGTGGTCGGGACCTGCGCGATCATGCGGATGAAGGACGGCTGGTACGAGCTGACCAAGATGGGCGTGCTGGAGGCGGCGCGCGGCCGCAAGGTCGGCGAGTTCCTGCTGGCGGAGGCGATCGAGCGCGCCAAGGCCATGGGCGTGGCCGACCGGCTCTACCTGCTGACCAACAAGAAGTGCGCGGCGGCCATCCATCTCTACGAGAAGTTGGGCTTCCAGCACGACGCCGAGATCATGGCCCTGTTCGGCAGCCGCTACGAGCGGTGCGACGTGGCGATGCGGTATCGGGGTTAGGCCGAAACCTGCGCCGCCACGGCCTTCAGCACAGTCTTCGCCGCGTTCGGGTCCAGCCGGACCTGCAGGCCGCGCTGGCCGCCGTTGATGTAGACGCGATCCTCCGCCAGGGCGTCGGCCTCGATCACCGCCGGCAGGGCCTTCCTCTGGCCGAAGGGGCTGATGCCGCCGACCTTGTAGCCGCTGATCCGTTCGGCGTCGGCGGGCTTCATCATCTGGGCCGACTTGCCGCCGACGGCGGCGGCCAGCTTCTTCATGGCCACCTCGCGGTCGGAGGGCACGATGACCAGCACCGGCTTGCCGTCGACCAGAGCCATCAGGGTCTTGAGCACCCGGCCGGGATCCTCGCCCAGGGCCGCGGCGGCGGCCAGGCCGATGCTGTCGGCGTCCGGGTCGTAGTCGTAGGCGTGGACGGTGAACGCGACCCCGGCCTTGATCAGGGTCTGGGTGGCGGGCGTGGTGCGGGACATGGCGTCACTATAGCCAAGCCCGCCCGCGCCGAGCCAGAGCCAGGACTCCCACGCTTAGGCAAACCCTCCGTTGTCATCCCGGAAGCCTCGCAGAGGCTGTCCGGGACCCAGGGGACTGGGCCAATGCGGTGCGGTTCACCTGGGTCCCGGACAAGCGCTCCACGCTTTCCGGGATGACAACGATGGGTGAGCCCTACTTCGGGCAGATCGCGTCGCCCTCGTTGGAGGCCAGGCGCACCTCGGTCAGCGAGACCCCGAACGGCGCGGTCGTGCCGATCACGAACGGGGCGGTGACGTGGTCCATCTTGGCGCCGACCGCCTGGAAGCAGGACAGCTTGATCTTGGCGCTGCGCCATTCGCCCGGCTTGGCGGCCTTGACCAGGTTCGAGACGTCCAGGGTGCCGGCGCACGAGGCGTCGTCGGCGCAGCCGATGCTCATCGTCACCGGGGCGGTCGGCGGGGCGTCGATCCGATAACGGACCATCACCGCCATGTCGCCGGTGGTCTGGCGCGACAGGTCGACCGGCGGACCGTGGATGGCCAGCATGCCCTGGCCGGTCCAGGCCACCTGGCGGGCGTTCTCCTGGGCCCCGGCGTCGATCGTCTTGACCGATCCCGCCCCCAGGAAGTCCATCCGCCACGGCGCGGGCAGGCGGCCGTCGACGAAGTAGCGGTCGACGCTGCCGGCGGCGGCGACGTTGCCCGGGTCCTCGGCCAGGGTCCCGACCTGGCCGGGCTTGGCGTAGGACAGGCCGTAGCCGTAGGCGAACTGCGGGTCGTAGCCGGGCTGGCCGCGGTTCAGCGGGCCCTGGTCGGCGCGCTTGGGCCACGAGAAGCCCAGCTTGCCCTGGAAGTCGCGGGCGGGCTTGCCGCCCTTGCCCGCCACCAGCACGTCGGCGACGCCGCCGCCTTCGCTGCCCGGCAGCCAGGCGGCCACGAAGGCGTCCGAGGCGTTGATCTCGGGGTTCACCCACAGCGGGCGGCCCGACAGGAACACCGAGACGACCGGGATCCCCTGCGCCTTCAGCTTCTTGAGCAGGGCCAGGTCGGTCTTGTCGCCCAGCTGATAGCCCAGGTGGGCGACGTCGCCCTGGAACTCCGCGTAGGGGTCTTCGCCGAACACCACGATGGCGACGTCGGGCTTGGTCTTGAACTGGCCGTTCGGCGCCAGCTCGGCCTGGCCGCCGGCCGCCGTCACCGCCTGCTCGATGCCGCCCCAGATCGACTGGCCGTGCGGGAAGTCGCTGTTCTTGTTGCCCGTGCCCTGCCAGGTCAGGGTCCAGCCGCCCGAGGCCTTGCCGATGTCGTCGGCGGCGCCGGCCACCAGCACCCTGGCGCCCGGCTTGACCGGCAGCACGCCGTCGTTCTTCAGCAGCACCAGCGACTTGGCCACGGCCTCGCGGGCGATGGCCCGGTGATCGGCCGCGCCCAGGCGGTCCAGCTTGCCCTGGACGCTCGGCGCCACGCGCTCGAACAGCCCGGCCTTGACCTTGACCCGCAGGATGCGGCGCACGGCGTCGTCCAGCCGCGCCATCGGGATCTCGCCCGACTTCACCTGGGCCAGGGTGTTGTCGTAGAGGCCCTTCCAGCTGTCGGGGGCCATGTACATGTCCAGGCCCGCGTTCATCGCCTGCGGGCAGCTGGTGTTGGTGCAGCCCGGCAATTGTCCGTGGGCGTTCCAATCGCTGACCACGAAGCCCTGGAAACCCATCCTGCCCTTGAGCACGTCTGTCAGCAGGGTCTTGTTGCCGGTGATCTTCTGGCCGTTCCAGCTGGAGAACGAGGCCATCACCGTCAGGATGCCGGCGTCGATGCTGGGCGGATAGCCCTGGGCGTGGATGGCCACCAGCTCCTGTTCGGAGATCCGGGCGTCGCCCTGGTCCTTGCCGTCCTCGGTGCCGCCGTCGGCCAGGAAGTGCTTGGCCGAGCCGGCGATGTGGCCGGCGCCCAGGGTCTGGCCGGGCTTCAGCTCGCCCTGCAGGCCCAGGGTCATGGGGCCGGAATAGGACTTCACCACCTCGGGATCCTCGGCGTAGCCCTCATAGCTGCGGCCCCAGCGGTCGTCGCGCGGCACGGCCACGGTCGGGCCGAAGGTCCAGTCGCCGCCGACCACCGCCACCTCCTCGCCGGTGGCCTGGCCGATGCGGCGGATCAGGGCCGGGTCGCGCATGGCGCCCAGGCCGATGTTGTGCGGGAAGATCGTGGCCCCGACGATATTGTTGTGCCCGTGCACGGCGTCGATGCCGAACATGATCGGGATCGGGGTGTGGCCGGGGCGCGGGGCCAGGGCTTCCTCGCGATAGGCGTCGACCAGGTCGGTCCAGGCCTTCGGCGGGGCGCGGTCGTCGCCGCCGGGCGCCGAGTTGCCGCCGGCCAGGATCGAGCCCAGCGGATATTTCTCGAGATCGGCCGGGGTCATCGAGGCGATGTCGCCCTGGATGGTCTGCCCGACCTTCTCCTCGACGCTCATCTTGGCCATCAGCTGGGTGATGAAGGCCTCGGTCTTGGCGTCGGTGATCGCCGCCGGGCTGGCCGCCGCGGGCCACTGCGCCGGATGGGCGACGGTCGACGCCGCCGGGTTCGACTGGGCGAAGGCGGCCGTGCCAGCCAAGCCGGTCGAGGCGACGAGGGCCGAAATCAGCAGGCGACGAGGCGAAACGGTCATTCAACACCTTCGAGAAGCGGCCCGCGCGACAGGTGCGCGGGCGGACATTGCGCGGCAAAGAACCGGCGCGACGGGGAGAACGTCGTCGCGCCGGAGTTTGGAGAGCCCCCGATGAAGGGCATCCAGTCGCGCCGACGTCGGAGGGGTCTGACGGCGGCGTGTCGTCCCCGCCGACGGATCGGCGCTGGAATGGGACGCAGAGGAATTCTTGTGACGCCGCTCGCCGCTGTCGGGCGCGCTGGCGCGGGCTCTAGGTGTTTCCTTCCCTGATACGGAGGCTGCCGCCCCTCTTCACGGCCTTGACTGCACCATGGATTGACAGCGCTGTCCAGAGATTTGATAGCGGTACCTTGCCGGGCGGCGTCAGGCCATGGCGGCCTCCGCGGCCCACATGCCGTGGCGTTTGAGATAGTCGGCGTGGCCGGGCATGGCCTCGACCCGGCGGGCGACCAGGGCCTTCATGTTGCGGAAGCCCTCGGCGATCGCCCGGCTGTCCTGATCCGCCACCAGCGGCGAATAGGACCGCGGATGCACGCCCTGCCCCAGCAGCACCGCCAGCCAGGAGGTCGGAGTGAACATCTCGTCGGGATGGATGACCAGCTGGCCGCGCTCGCGGAACAGCTCGATCCGCTCGGCCAGCGAGTCCGGGATGGGCATCTGGCGCACATAGGACCACAGGGCCGCGTCGTCACGGACGGTGGCCTTGTAGTGCAGGACCAGGAAGTCGCGGATCGTCTCCATGTCGACCTGGATGCGGCGGTTGTAGACGTCGCGGTTGGCCGGCGAGAACGACCGGTCGGGGAAGTGCTGCAGCAGCTTGTTGATGCTGGCCTGGATCAGATGGATGCTGGTGGACTCCAGGGGCTCCATGAACCCGCTGGACAGGCCGATGGCGACGACGTTCTTGTCCCACATCTTGCGGCGGCGGCCGGTGTTGAACCGCAGCAGGCGCGGCTCGGCCAGGGGCTCGCTCTCCAGGTTCGCCGTCAGGGTCGCCACGGCGGCCTCGTCCGAGATGAAGCGGCTGGAATAGACGTAGCCGTTGCCGACCCGGTGCTGCAGCGGGATGCGCCACTGCCAGCCGGCCTCGCGGGCGGTCGAGGTGGTGTAGGGCGACAGCGGTCCGCGCAGGGCGCAGGGCGCGGCGGCGGCCCGGTCCATCGGCAGAAGGTCCGACCAGTCCTCGTAGCCGGCCTTCAGGGTCTGCTCGATCAGCAGGCCGCGGAAACCCGAGCAGTCTATGAACAGGTCGCCCTCGACGACCTGGCCGGACTTCAGCCGCAGGGCGGTGACGAAACCGGTCTCGGGATGCTGGTCGACCTGGACGACCTCGCCCTCGGTGCGCGCGACGCCCAGCGTCTGGGCGAAGCGGCGCAGGTACTGGCCGTAGAGAATGGTGTCGAAATGATAGGCGAAGCCGAAGGTCGACATCGGGTCGCGCGGATCGTCGCTCTGCCGGTCGAACCGGCCGGCCTTGGCGGCCTGGGCGCACAGCGAATAGTCGGCCAGGTCGAGGGCGCCGCCCTCGTGGTCCAGCTTCAGCCAGTACTGGAAGAAGTGGCCCAGCTCGGCGTTGAGGCCGTAGACCCCGAACGGATGGAAATAGGACTGGCCCAACCGGCCCCAGTCGCGGAACTGGATGCCCAGCTTGTAGGTGGCCTGGGTCTCGCGCATGAACTCAGCCTCGTCCAGGCCCAGCATGGCGTTGAAGAGGCGGATCGGCGGGATCGTGGCTTCACCGACGCCGACGACGCCGATGTCCTGGGATTCGACGACCTGGATGCGGTAGCGGCGGTCGAGGCCGCGCGCCAGGGCGGCGGCGGTCATCCATCCGGCGCTTCCGCCCCCGACGATGACGATGTTCTGGATCCAGTTTCCGTCAGACATCTCGCCGTCCCTCCAGCTTGGTGACGTCCCGTCGCCCGGCGATCCTGAGCCGGGCGGCGGCGACGCTCAAGGGCGTCGGCCATGGCCCCGCGAAGGGCCATGGCCGGGCCTTGCCTCGGCGCTAGCGGCCGAAGCGGTAGCGGAGTCCGAACGTCACGCGGCGGTCGCCCGACACGAAACGGAAGGGCAGTTCGGAGAACTGCAGGTAGGCCTTGTTGTCTTCCTTGGTCAGGTTCGAACCCTCCAACGTCACCTTCAGGTCCTTGGTGATGTCGTAGGCGATCTGGCCGTCCAGCTGACCATAGGCCTCGTTGAAAATCCCCAGCCTGTGGGTGTCCGGGTTGGCGCCGAAGCTGAAGGCGCCCAGGTAGGCCTTGTCACGCCAGGCGTAGGACAGGCGGGTCGAGAAGGGACCGCGCTCGAAATAGCCCAGGACGTTGAAGGCGTGCTTGGACACGCCGGGGATCGGCAGGTTCTTGGAGAAGTCGGTGAACTCGGGCGATTTGGAGTCCGAGTAGGTGTAGTTGGCCGTGAAGCCGAACCCGTTCTCGAACGCGTACTGCGCCTGGGCTTCCAGACCCTTGATCTCGCCGCCCTCGCCGTTGACCACCGAGTCGAACGTACCGGTCGTGGCCCCCGCCACCGACTGGTCCTTCACCGTCACCGGGAAGGTCTCGGGGACGATGAACGAGTCGATGCTCTTGTAGAACACGCCCGCCGAGACCAGGCCCTGGCTGCCGAAATAGTGCTCCCAGGTCAGGTCGAACTGCGACGCGCGGAACGGATCGAGGTCCGGGTTGCCGCCGCTGCCGTTGGTGTAGAGGAACTTGTCGAAGTTCGGCCCCGGGGTGGACGAGCGGGTGAAGTTGTACGACGCGCCCTGGCCCAGCTGGAACAGGTTCTGGGCGGCCACGACGCGGGCGCCGCTGGCGCGGACCTTGTCCTGGTCGGTGACGTTGAACACCGCGTTGATCTGCGGCAGGACGTCCGTGTACTCGCGCACCGTCCGTTCGCTGTCCGGGTTCTTCAGGATGCCGTTCCAGCTGTCGGTGCCCCACCACAGCGGGGTCACCGGCGTGTTGGACGAGTCGATGACCAGCTTGGTGTGCACCACCCGGACGCCGGCGTTGATGTGGTAGCCGTCGTCGCCGAGGTCGGCCATCACATAGCCCGAGGTCGTCTCGTCCTTGATTTTGAAGGACTCGATCGGGTCGCGGTAGAAGGCGAACTTGGTCGACGGATACAGGCCCTGGATCCAGCCGACCGGGTTCTTCATCTGCCCGTAGTCCTGGAAGAGCGCGTTCACGCCGTGGACGTTGTCGGTGACGGCGCGGTTCGGGGCCGTGGCGGCGGTCTGGTACGGCGTGTTCACCGCGACCGAGTTGCCGAAGCGCGAACAGCCGTAGAAGGCGATGTCGCACTTCTTCAGGCCGATGGCGCCGTCCTGGAAGTAGCCCAGCGGGGTCCAGTCGACGAACACCCCGTGGTCGGTGGTGCCCTGGGCGCTGGCCGGGAGCTCGCCCTTGCCCGAGAGGTCGTTCAGGTAGCGGCCGTAGTCCGAGGTGACCTTGTCTTCCGAGTAACGCAGACCGGCGCTGAGCAGCATGTTTGCGCCTTCGCCGAACTCGGGACGGTAGTGCAGGTCACCGGTGATGGCCTTGTTGTCCAGCTCGGTCTTGTCGCCGAACGCCCAGTGCGACTTGAAGAACACCGAGCTCGGCGTCGTCATGGCGGTGGCCAGGTTGGCCGCCGGCGTGAACATCGGATAGGCGCCGTTCGTGAAGCTATAGGTCGCGGTGGCCGGGGCGGTGGCGTTAGGGGCGAAGCCCGCGACGCCGTCACGCACGGTGTACTGCGTGTAGCGCGTATCGACCTGGGCCGAGTTGGACTTGTAGTCGGTCTTCGACCAGGCCGCGCGGGCCTCGCCGCTCCAGCGGTCGGTCCCCTTCCAGTCCAGGGCGAACTGCACGTTGTCGGTCTTGGACTTGGCGTTCTTGGCGAAGGTGTCGCCTTCCGAGGAATTGGCGGTCACCGTGCCCGACTGCAGGACGTCGTTGCTGCTCTTCACCAGCCCCTGCGAGTTGTACATCGCGTTTTCGTTGGCGTAGGCCCACTTCAGCGAGTGCTCGCCCGTGAAGATCTTCAGGTCCGAGTGGAACCAGTCGGCCGTCAGGGTCACGGTGTCGGAGATGTTCCAGTCCGCGTTCAGCGAGAAGGCGGTGCGCTTGCGCTCCTGGTGGCGGTTGTTGCTGTAGCGGTATTCCGGCGACCAGAGGTTGGTCGAGCCGGTCTGGACCTGGTTGTTGCCCGTCGCGGTGGGGCGGTTCAGATAGGCCCAGCCGCCGCGGTTCTCACCGCTGAGCACCTCGGTGTTGATCCAGTTCTCGTCGTAGGTGAAGCTGCCCAGCAGCCCGAAGTCGGGCGTGATCTTGTAGCCGATCACCGCCGAGAGGTTCGGCTTCAGCTTGCCGTCGGTCGAGCCCTGGTTGCCCGCGACGTCCAGCGACGCGGTGAAGTCGTCGCTCATGTCCAGCGCTTTGCGGGTCTTCAGGTTGACCGTGCCGCCCAGGGCGCCGGCCAGCTGATCGACCTGGGGCGACTTGATCACGTCGACGCCGGCCAGCAGGTTGGACGGGATGCCTTCCAGCGAATTGGTCTGCTTGAGGTTGCCTTCGCCCAGGCGGAACGCTTCCAGGCCCGACAGGAAGGTGTCGCCGTTCAGCAGGGTGATGTTCTGGTCCAGACCGCGGATGCGGACCTTGGTGCCCTGGCCGTTCTCGCGGTCGATCTGCACGCCCGGCAGGCGCTGCAGCGACTCGGCGATGTTCTGGTCGGGGAACTTGCCCATGTCCTCGGCCGTGATCGACTCGATGATCTGGTCCGAGTTCTTCTTCAGGCTCAGGGCGTTGGCCAGCGAGGCCCGGAAGCCCGTGACGACGACTTCATCAACCTGGGATGGTTCCTCGTTCTTGGCCGGCGCGGCCTGGGCCAGCGCCTGCCCGGCGCTCAGCAGCACCATGGCCGAGGCGGCGCTGAGCAGAGCCGTGCGCGATCGATAAGACTTTGTAGTCATTGTGCATTCCCCTGATGTGCGGCAGCAGTTCTCGTTCTCGATCAGCAGAGCCGAACGAGCCAAGATGCGGAGTTTGAGGGATGCGTGCGCATCCTCCCGTGGATTTCCGGCTTATTTTTGAGTGCCGGTAGCCTCAACCTATGGAGAACCGACAGCGCTGTCAACAGCGCTGTCAGATTGGACGGGAAATTCCGAAACTGATTTTCGTTATGCGACTTTCAGGTCACGCCTGCGGCGCGCCCAGGGGACGCGGTCAGGCCAGGGCCTGGGCGATGGCCGCCAGGGCCACGGGCTCCATAACGGCGTAGCCTTCGCGGGTTGGATGCACCCCGTCATAGGCCAGGCCCGGCTTCATGCCGCCCGCCCCGTCATCCAGCACGCGGGTGTAGTCGGCGACGACCGCGCCCCGCTCGGCCGCATAGGCCCGCAGCCAGGCGTTCAGGGTGCGGACCTTGGCCGTGGGCCCCAGGCCGGGCTTCCAGGGAAACTCGGCCACCGGCAGGATCGTCGACAGGATCACCGCGATCCCGCTGGCCTGGGCCAGGGCGGTCATGGCCTGGAGATCGGCCTGGGTGGCGGCCGGATCGTAGGGCCCGGCGTTCTGGGCGATGTCGTTGACCCCGGCCAGAATGTGCACCGCCGCCGGCTTCAGGGCCACCACGTCGGGCCAGAACCGCACCAGCATCTGGGCCGTCACCTGGCCGCCGATGCCCCGGCCCAGGAAGCCGTTGTCGGCGAAGAAGGCCGGATGGGAATCGCGCCAGCCCTGGGTGATCGAGTCGCCGATGAACACCACCCGCCGCCGCTCGGCCGGCAGGGTCTTGTCCGCCGCGTTCTCGGCCGCGTAGCGCTGGAGGAACGGCCAGTCGGTGCGCAGCCGCTCCTCCTCGCTGGGCCAGGCTGGGGCGGGGGCCGGCGTCTGGGCCAGGGCCAGGCCGGGAACGGCGAGACCCGCCGCCAGCAGAGCGCGACGATCCAGCATCAGCGCGCCTCCCCGATGGTCGCCGCCGTCGGGACGACGTTCCAGCCGCGCAGCTCGACCTTGGCCCCCGCCCGCGCCGCGCCCGGATAGCGGACCTCGACCGTCCGCCGCTCGCCGGGCAGCAGCGAGACATAGTTGTCGGCGTAGTAGGCGGGCAGGATGCGATCGCCCTTGGCGTCGACCAGGGTCAGCTTGCCGTTCAGGGCCGGGGCCGAGCCGGTGTTGGCCAGGGTCACGGCGACCACGGTCTCGGCGCCGCCCCCCGACGACGAGGCCGCGATCGACACCGGCTGGGCGGCCATGGCCGACAGCTTGCGCTCGCCCTCGGCGTCCCGGGCCACCCAGTAGAGGTTGCTGGACAGCGCCGTCCCGTCGGCCGCCGCCAGGTCCAGCCGCACCACGGCCGCGCCCTGGCTCAGCGGACCGGAAAGGTCCAGCGTCTCGCCCAGGGTCACGGCGTCGGCGGCGGCGTCGATCCGCGCGGAGCGGTCGTCCAGGACCTTGCCGTCCAGGCCCAAAACCCGCGCCCGCAGGGCCGCCCCGGCGATCGGCGTCAGGCCGTTGTTGACCACCGCCAGCCGATGGTCGGCCAGGCTCATCTGGACGTGGACGGGCTCGGCGGCCTTCTGGGTCCCGTAGTACGCGGCGTGGGTGTCGTAGTCGTGGCTGAGGATCTGCCACATGGTCGACGGCCAGGCGGGCTGGGTCATCCACAGCAGGCGGCCCGACGACTTGGTCCACAGCTCCTGGTTCATGCCCTCGAAGATCGCCCGGTGCGTCTCGTAGTTCATCAGCTGGGCCTTGCGCTCGAAGTCCTCGAGGCTGGTGGGCGCGCCCAGCTTGGCGGTCATGGCGTCGAGGAAGGTCTTGGTCGCGCCGTTCCCGGTGGGGTGCCAGTCGTGATAGGCCCAGACGTCGCTGATCGGCCAGCGGTCGGGCGCGGGCACGGCGGCCTCGAAGGCCTCCAGGGTCGGGAACGACGGCGTGCCGACCTCCACCGAAAAGCCCTTGGCGTGCTCGGTGAAATAGGTCTCGGGCTCACGGTAGTTGTAGGGCCCGCTGTTCTGCAGGTTCACCCGGTTTGAGCTGCCGGTGTACCAGCGCGTGCCGTCCAGGTCGTGGACCAGCGCCTCCAGGCCCTCGTTAAGGATGGGCTGCGGAATCCCCTCGTTGCGCCCGAACCACAGGGCGATCGAGGGGTGGTTGCGGTAGCGGCTGATCACGTCGGCGGCGTTGGCCAGGAACAGCGGAACATCCTGCGGCTCCAGCTGGTAGTCCTGGGTCGAGGCCCAGAAGTCGTTCAGCACCAAGAGGCCGTACTCGTCGGCCAGGTCGTAGAAGACGTCCTCGGTGTTCTGCCCCACCCAGTTGCGGATAACGTTGAGGTGGGCGTCCTTGTGCAGGCGGAAATAGGGCTCCAGCCGCTCGCGCTCGACGCGCTTGCGCCAGTCGTCCGTGCCCCAGTTGCCGCCCCGCGCGGCGATCTTCACGCCGTTGACCTTGAGGACCAGGTAGGGCGTCAGGCCGGTGTCCGGCACGTCCTTCACCGCCGGCGAGGTCTCGCCCGCCTTGGTCAGCGACGTGGCCCAGCCGCCCTCGACCTTGCGCACGCCCTCGTGGCTGCCGTCGGTGACGTCCTGGCCCAGCTGGCGGGCCTTGGCGTAGTCGACCTCCACCCGCCGCAGCTCGCCCTTGGAGTCCATCAGCGACAGCTCGTAGGTCATCTGGCGCAGGCCGATGCGGCTGTCCTTCTGGTCGCTGATCCGGCCGTCGACATTGGCCAACACCCTCAGGCCGTACAGGATCTGCCGGCCGTAGCCGTTGGGCCACCAGAGCTTGGGGTTGCGGATCGACAGCTGCGGGAAGTCGGCGGGCTTGAACACCACTTCGCCCTGTCCGGGCGCCAGGGTGACCGTCTTCTCCACCGCCACGTCGTTGAAGGCGGCCCGCACGGTGGCCTGGATTGGGGCGGCGGTCAGGTTCTCGACCGGCACGGCGATCTCGACCTCGGCGACGCTGTTGTCCGCCTTCGGCAGGGTGGTGACCACATGGGTGTCGCCGATCCGCACCGGGCCGGTCGAGGTCAGCACCACGTCCTGCCACAGGCCGGTATTGCGGTCGCGGACGCTGGGGATCCAGTCCCAGCCCTCGCTGGCGATGAAGGTCGGGCCGTCCAGGGCCTGCATCCCGCCGTTCTCGCCGACCCCGGCCGTCAGGCTCTCCTCGTGGGCCAGGCCCGGGTGCGGCGGCGGCGAGACCTTGACCGCCAGGGCGTTGACGCCCGGCTTCAGCTTGCCGGTGACGTCGAACCGCCCCCGGAAGAAGGCGCCCTTCAGCGCGCCCAGCCTCGTACCGTTTAGCCAGACCTCGGCGGCGTAGTTGACGCCCTTGAAAACCAGCTGCTGGTGGCGGCCGTCCTGGTCGGTGGGCGCCGTGAACTCGGTCCGGTACCAGTAGTCCTGCTTGTTCAGGCTCTCGGGGATGACGGTGTTGTTCAGGCCGTAGTCGGGATCGGGATAGACGCCGCGATCGACCAGGGTGGTCAGCACCGTGCCGGGCACGGTGGCGGCGTACCAGCCCTTGGCGTCGTAGCCGGGTCTGGACAGCGCTGTCGGATCGACCGCGACCTTCGGCGCCTCGACCAGCGACCAGCGCTTCAGGGTCCAGGCGGCGGCGCCTTCCGAGGCGGGAGCGACGACCAGGGCCGGGCCGGCATAGGGCGGCACGGCGACGGGCTTGGAGAACGGGGCCTTGGTCTTGGGCCGGGTCCAGGCGTCCTGCGGGGTGACCTGGCCGTACATCTGGCGCACCTGCACCGGCCAGGTCGGGCTGCCAGGCTCGTAGACAGTCAGGGCCGGATCAGGCTTCGCGGCCGCCAGGGCCTTGACCTGGACCGGGCTCAGGGCGCCCGCCTGGGCGGTGAAGCCGGCGACCTTGCCGCCGAACGGCGCGCCCGGCTTGCGCGGCCCCAGCTGCACGGTCGCGGCCGAGGCGACCGGTCCCGCCGGCCCTTCCGCCACCTTGGCCCCGTCGACATAGAGCGCGACCTTGGCCCCGTCCGACACCGCCGCCACGTGGGTCCAGCCGCCAGGCTTCAGCGCGCTCGGCCCCTTGACGACCGTCGCGCCGGTCAGGACCGCCGGCGCGCCGTCCTCGAGGACCAGGAACCGTCCGCCGCTCGCCGGGTCGCCGACCCCGGTCACCACGACGCGGCCGGACGAGGCCGTCGCGGGCGAGATCCAGCCCTGCAGCGACCACGGTCCTTGCGCCGGCAGCGGGCTTCCCGCCAAGGGCTTCGACAGCCCGTCGCCGCCGCGCGGCAGGTCGGCGTTGTAGGGGCCGTAGACGGCCTGGGCGGCGGCCGGCGAGGCGGCCAGCACGGCGCCCAGGGCGACGGACGTCGCCAGCAGCGACAGGCGGAGTCGGGCGAACTTGGTCGTCATGTCTTCCTCCTCGAGCCGGCCTCTCTCGGGCCGATCTTTGTGGTCTTCAGGGACGCGGTAGGCGGCGGCAGAACGCGCCGCGATCGTCTCTCGTGACGTGAGGTCCGGACGGGGTGAAGGTGATCGCCTCGACCGCCGCCCCCTGGGCTGGCCAGGGCGTCAGCCCCGGTCCGTTGGGATCGCCCGTCCTGGCGAAGTTGGTCCAGTAGGCGCCCAGGCGCGGCCATTGGCCTTGCGTCGTCCCGGCCGGCGGGGCGTCGAACACGAAGGGCAGCTCCGAGCCGTGCCGCACCGGCCCCGCGCCGGGCGCGGCCACGGCCAGCTCGTAGCGCCAGACCCGTTGGCCGGCCGCGACCTGCCGCGCCGCCGCCCAGATCGCGGGACAGCGGAAGCCGGTGTCGGTCGCGATCTGGTCGGCGACCGCCTCGGAGGCCGGGGCGTCGCCGACGAGCCCGTAGAGTCCCAGCGCTTGGTCGGTCTCCGCGCCATACTCGGCCTTCACCCAGGCGCGGGCGTTGGCGGGGCCTTTGTACAGGGACAGCTCGCTGGCGCTGTTGCCGATGATCAGCGGAACCCGCGCCTGCCGGCCGGCGGCCAGGGTCGCGGCCGGCGCCTCGCGGATCACCGCCCCGTCGACCACGGCCTGCAGCCAGACGAAGCCGTCGTCGGCGATCGGCGGCTTCAGGCCGTCGGAGGCGTCCAGCACGGCCTCGCCCGACGCCGCCCGCATCGCCGCCAGGTCCTTGGCGCCCAGCGCCCGGGCCAGGTCCCGGCCCAGCTTTTCGTTCTCGGCCAGCGAGCGCGGCGGCAGGCCGAAGCCCGCCGTGCCGCTCTGCTCGATCGCCTTGTGGAACAGGCCCCGCGCCTGCGGGGCCAGCATCAGCAGCCCCACGTCCTGGCCGCCGGCCGAATGACCGAAGAGCGTGACGTTGCCGGGATCGCCGCCGAACCGGGCGATGTTGTCCCGCACCCAGCGCAGGGCCGCGACCTGGTCCATCAGGGCGTAGTTGCCCGAGGCTCCGCCGCCCTCGGCGGTCAGGTCCGGATGCGACAGGAAGCCGAAGGCGCCCAGACGGTACTGGATCGAGACCAGCACCACGCCCTGCTCCACCAGGCCGGACTCCACCGTGCCCCGGGCCGATCCGGCCCGATTGGCCCCGCCGTGGATCCAGACCATGACGGGCAACGGCGCATACGGATCCAGGACGGGCGTGCGGACGTCGAGATAGAGGCAGTCCTCGCGACTGTCGGCGGCGTCCCTGGCGTTCCAGCCGTAGGAGCGTTGCAGGCAAGGCGCGCCGGAGACCGTGGCGTCGCGGTTCCCGGCCCAGGGCGCGACCGGGGCCGGCGGCTTCCAGCGGCGCTCGCCCACCGGCGGGGCGGCGAAGGGCACGCCGCGGAACACCGCGCCGCCGCCGCGCGCCTCGCCCTGGATCGCGCCGCCGGTGGTCGTGACGACCGGTTCGTCGGCGGCCATGACCGAGCCCGCCGCCCCTAAGGCCAGCAGGAGGGCCAGCAGCGCGGCGCGGCGGTCAGGCCACGGCATGGGCTTGGGCTTCGGCCTGGGTCCACAGGCGGGCCGCGCCGCGCACCCCCGAGGAGTCGCCCCACTTGGCCGGGGCCAGCCGGGCGCGCCAGCCGTCGGAGAACACATGCGGCTCGATGAAGGCGGGCAGACGCTCGTAGAGCTCGGCGACGTTCGACATGCCGCCGCCGAACACGAAGGCGTCGGGATCGACGATGTCGGCGATCACCGCCAGGCCCCGGCCCAGGCGGTCGAGATAGCGGTCGAAGCTGGCCCGGGCCCCGGCGTCGCCGGCCCGGGCGGCGGCGACGATCTCTTCGCCGGTCAGGGCCTGGCCGGTGCGCTCGGCATGGTCGCGGCGGAAGCCCGTGCCCGAGATCCAGGTCTCCAGGCAGCCGTGGCGGCCGCACCAGCAGGCCGGGCCGGGCGACTCCTCGGGCTTGGGCCAGGGCAGCGGCGTGTGGCCCCACTCGCCGGCCACGCCGTTGGCGCCCTCGACCAGCTTGCCGTCGACCGCCAGCCCGCCGCCGCAGCCGGTGCCGATGATCACCGCGAACACCCCGGCCAGACCCGCCGCCGCGCCGTCGACGGCCTCGGACAGGGCCAGGCAGTTCGCGTCGTTGGCCAAGCGCACGGGACGGCCCAGGCCCGCCTCCAGGTCCTCGCGGAACCGGCGGCCGTTCAGCCAGGTGGAGTTGGCGTTGCGCATCACGCCGGTGCGCGGCGAGACCGAGCCCGGCGCGCCGACGCCGATCGAGCCGCGGCCGCCGGCCTGCTGCTCGGCCTGGGCGATCAGGTCGCGCACCGTGACGATGGCCGCGTCGTAGGATCCGGGATTGGGGGCGCGCACGCGGGCCAGGAATTGGCCGTCGGGGGACAGGGCGGCGGCCTCGATCTTCGTGCCGCCAAAATCAACGCCGACCTGAATCAAACCCGGTTTCCTCCAGCGGCCCTTTGCAGGCTTGTCTCAGCGGCGCCGAGGCGCGCTTCACAGCTTGCGTCATAGTCGGCGGCGGCGAATAAAGAAAGCAATTTAAGTTATTCCCGATAGCGGCGCCGCTATCGCCATCGGCCGCCGCGATGATACTAGGGCGTCTGGTCGAAGGTCATCGAATGCCGTCCTTGGAAGTCTCGCGGAAATCGAACCGGAAGCGCACCGCCGGCGCCAGCCTGTCGGGGGCCAATCTCGAGCGGGTCGGCGACCACAACCAGCGGGTCATCCTGCAGGCCATCCGGGTGGGCGGACCGATCACCCGGGTGACCCTGGCCCAGATCACCGGCCTGACCCCGCCGGCCGTGGCCAATATCACCAAGCGCCTGCTGGACGACGGCCTGATCCTGGAAGCGGGCCGCGTCCAGGGCGCGCGCGGCCAGCCGGCCATGAACCTGACGATCAATCCCGACGGCTGCCTGTCGATCGGGGTGAACATCGACCGCGACCACATCACCGTCGTGATGCTGGACCTGCTGGGCGCCGTGCGGGCCCGGGCCAGCCAGGAGATCGACTTCCCCCTGCCCGCCGACGTCGCGAAGTTCTGCAAGGTCCAGATCCGCAAGATGCTGGCCGCCTGGAAGGGCCCGCCGCCGCGGCTGTCGGGGATCGGCGTGGCCCTGCCCGACGACCTGGGCCGCGTGGACCTGCCGCACCGGCCCGAGAACTACGACGTCTGGAGCACGGCCGACATCGGCAAGCTGATGGCCGACATCGTGCCCCTGCCCATCTTCCTGGAGAACGACGCGGCCGCGGCCGCCCTGGGCGAGCTGCAGTTCGGCCACGGCCTGCGCCGGCCCAGCTTCTTCTACGTCCTGGTGTCGTCGGGCCTGGGCGGCGGCCTGGTGATCGAGGGCGACTATTTCCGCGGCGCCCAGGGCCGCAGCGGCGAGATCGGCTTCCTGCCGGTCAGCTCGACGGAGACGCCCGCCAAGGCGCTGCAGGAAGTGGTGTCGCTGTCGGCCCTCTACGCCCACCTCGAGGCGGGCGGGAGCGCGGTGACCCGCCCCGACCAGCTGGGCGAACTGTCGGCCAAGGGCCAGGCCCTGGTCGAGGACTGGATCGCCCTGTCGGCCCGGCTGCTGGTCCAGCCGTTCGTGTCGATCAGCTGCCTGGTCAACCCGCAGGCCATCTATGTGGGTGGCCGCCTGCCCACCCAGCTGCTGGACCGGCTGGTCGCGGCGGTCAACGACCGCCTGGCCGCCATCGCCGACGTGCCGGCCCTGGCGCGGGTCGAGCGGGCCGCCACCTCGGCCGACGGACCGGCCGTGGGCGCGGCCCTGCTGCCGTTCATGGCCCAGCTGCTGCCGTCACGAGCGGCGCTGATGAAGACTGGCGCGGCCTGATAATCAGTCTACGGACTATCTAACCATAATCCCCGCTCATCCCGGCGAGTGCCGGGACCCAGATCCCATAGCGGTGTGGAGGATTGGATGAGCGCCGCGCTCTTGGCGTCAGCCCCAAAGCCATCCCATCTGGGTCCCGGCATTCGCCGGGATGAGCGGTGTTGGGGTCATCAGATGGTCCGCTGGGCGGTCACCGGCTGCCCCTTCCGGTGCTGGGCGTCCAGCATGACGATGGCGCGGTGGGCGGCTCGGATCGCCCCCTCCTGCCAGGCGCCGACATGGCTGAGATACTCGCCGGCGAAGTGGATCGGCCCGTCCGGCTGACCCAGCAGGTGGTAGTCCGGCTCGTCGTCGCTGGCCCAGCCCACCCCGATGCCGAGGTTGTAGGGCACCGCCGCCCACTGCACCTGCATGGGCTTTTCCAGCAGCTGGCCGCAGCCGGGGTGCATGGCCTCGATGACCTTGCGGGTGTGCTCGATCTGGGCGGCGCGCGGCATCTTGGCCAGCTCGTCCGCCGCCCGGCCGCCGGCATAGGCGCCCAGCAGCACCCCGGTCTTCGAGTGCAGGCCATAGCTGGGATACCAGACCATGTTGCTGGGCCCCTTCACGAACGAGAGGCCGCCGTAGATCTGGTACTTGGGGCCCTCCCAGAAGCGCGGGGCCTGCCAGCCGATCTTGATGCTGTCGCGATAGGGCGTGCGGGCGATGGCGGCCTTGTAGGCCGGGCTGAAATCGGCGTCGATCTTGGCCAGCACCGGCAGGGGGATGGTCGAGATGCAGTAGTCGGCCTCGATCGTCAGGTCCTGGTTGGCGACCTTGTCGTGATAGGCGATCCGGACGCCCTTCGCGGTCTTGCGGATCTGGCGCACCTCGCACTGGCGCTTGATGATCTTGGGACCCAGGGCCTTGGCGAAGGCGTGGGGGATGGCGTCCATGCCGCCCTTGGGCTGGAACATGGTGGCCTGCATGTCGATGGTCTCCTCGAACAGCACGCCGTTCCAGAGGTCCTCGTCCAGCAGGGCCTTCAGACTGATCGGGTCGTAGGGCGTGGCCCGCTCGTCGCCGGCCCCCGGCTCGATCTTCAAGCCGGCCCGCTGAGAGCCCTTGTAGAAGAGGTCCGGCGACAGGTCGCCGTAGGTCTTCAGGAAGGCGACCATCCGCTGCTTGTCCTCGGCGGTCAGGTCCTGGTCCAGCGCGCCTTTGTTGATCGCCTTGGCCAGCAGCTCGGAGACGTGGCCGCGGGTGTCGTTGATCGCCGTGCGCATCTGGATCGGCTTGCCGCCGTTGGCCTCGGGGTTCAGCAACAGGGCGCTGCGGCTGGTGTTGACCTCGACCTCCAGCTCCACGCCCAGCTCGCGGCAATAGCCCAGGACGATCTGGTGGTGGCTGGGCAGGCGCGCGGCGCCGGCGTTCATGTACTGGCCCTCGTCCCAGGCGCAGACCTGGCGCGAGCCGTCGGTCATCTCGATCTTGTCGCCCCGGCGCACGGTCCAGACGCGACCGCCGGTGCGGGCCCGGGCCTCAAGGATCGTGCAGTCGTAGCCGGCCTTGCCCAGCTCCCACGCCGCCGCCATGCCCGACACGCCGGCGCCCAGGATCACCACCTTGGCGCCGTTCCCGCCGCCGCCCTTGGCCAGGTCCGGCGGCGCGCCGGCCGCGAAGGCCGTGGAGGGCGCCAGCAGGCCCAGCGCCTGCATGGCGGTGAAAGCGGCGCTGTAGCCGCCGGCGGCGCCGATGGCGTGAATGAAGCTGCGACGGCTAACCGGCATGCATGACCCCTTTTGCCTGTTGGTTGGGGCCATGCGAGGCGGCGGCTTCCGCCGGGTCAATCGGACGGCGGTCCCGGCGCGCGTTTGCGGGCGGGGCGCCGCAGCAGCTTGCGGCCGGCGCCGCATTTCGCGGCGCGGGCCTGCCGTCCGTGCGCGCTGGTGCAAGACCCTGGGCGCGCAGGGACAAGCGACAGGACCTAGACCGGCGGCGGATTCACCTGCCTGAATCCCCCCTCCCGCCAGTAGGGATAGTGCGGATAGGCCGGGGTGACGGCGCTGGCGGCGTCGAGACGCGCCACTTGGTCCGGCGTCAGGCTCCAGCCCACCGCGCCCAGGTTCTGGCGCAACTGCTCCTCGTTGCGGGCCCCGACGATCACGCTGGACACGGTGGGCCGGCGCAGCAGCCAGTTGATGGCGATCTGCGGCAGGGTCTTGCCGGTTTCGGCGGCGACGGCGTCCAGGGCGTCGACCACCGCGTAGAGGCGCTCGTCGTCGACCGGCGGGCCGATGTCGGCGGTTTCGTGCAGGCGGCTGACCGCCGGCAGGGGCTGGCCGCGGCGGATCTTGCCGGTCAGCCGGCCCCAGCCCAGCGGACTCCAGACCATGGCCCCGACGCCCTGGTCGATCCCCAGCGGCATCAGCTCGTGCTCGTAGTCGCGACCGACCAGCGAATAGTAGGCCTGGTTGGCGACGTAGCGCGGCCAGCCGTGGGCGTCGGCGACGGCCAGCGACTTCATCAGCTGCCAGCCCGAGAAGTTGGAGGCGCCGACGTACAGGATCTTGCCGGCCCGCACGAGGTCGTCCAGGGCCGACAGCACCTCCTCGATGGGCGTGAAGGCGTCGAAGGCGTGCAGTTGCAGCAGGTCGATGCGGTCGGTGCGCAGGCGCTTGAGCGCCGCCTCGACGCCGGGGACCAGCCGCAGGCGCGAGGTGCCGCCGTCCAGCGGACCGTCGCCCGTGGGCAGGCCCAGCTTGGTCGAGATCAGCGCCTGGTCGCGGACCCCTTCCAGGGCCGCGCCGAGGATCTCCTCCGAGGCGCCGTTCGAATAGACGTCGGCGGTGTCGAACAGGTTGACCCCGGCCTCCAGGCAGATCTCGATCAGGCGGCGGGCCGCCTGCGCGTCGGTGTCGCCCCAGTGGCTGAACAGCGGGCCGCTGCCCCCGAAGGTGCCGGCGCCGAAGCTGAGGGCCGGGACCTTCAGCCCCGATTTTCCGAGTTGGCGATATTCCATGATCCGACGTCCTTTTAGATCAGAGGGCGGCGACGCGGGGAACGCGGCGCTCAAGTGAAAGGCTGAAGGCGGCCAGGGCAAGGGCCGACAGGGGCACGGCGGCGGCGACCAGGGGCACCGAGGCCAGGCCCGGACCGTGGGCGATCACCGCCCCGCCCAGCCAGGCGCCAAAGGCGTTGCCCAGGTTGAAGGCGGCGATGTTCAGGCTGGAGGCCAGGCCCTGGCCCGCGCCGCCGGCCTGGGACAGCACCCGCATCTGCAGCGGGGCGACGGTGGCGAAAGCGGCCGCGCCCAGGCCGAAGGCGGCGACCACCGCCCCGATGCGGTCGTGGAAACCGAAGGCCGAGGCGACCAGCACCAGGGTCAGGATGGCCAGGCTGCCCAGCAGGGCGGGAGCCAGGGCCTTGTCGGCCCAGCGTCCGCCCACCAGGTTGCCGCCGACCAGGCCCGCGCCGAACACCAGCAGGATCGGCGAGACGGCTTCCTTCGAGAAACCGGCCAGCTCGGTCAGGATCGGCTGGATGTAGGTGAAGACCGCGAACACCCCCCCGAAGCCGAGGACGGTCATGGCCAAGCCCATCTGCACCTGCGGGCGGGCCAGGACGGCGAACTCCTCGCGCAGCGGGGCGGGCTCGGCGACGTCCTTTTCGCGCGGAACCAGGGCGGCCAGGACGACGAAGGCGACGAGGCCGATCGCGCCCACGGCCCAGAAGGTGGCGCGCCAGCCGAAGGCCAGGCCCAGCCACGAGCCGAACGGCACGCCCAGCAGGGTGGCCAGGGTCAGGCCGGTGAACATGATCGCGATGGCCGAGGCCTTGCGTTGCGGCGGGACCAGGCTGACGGCGACCAGCGAGCCGACGCCGAAGAAGGTCCCGTGGGCCAGGGCGGTGACGATCCGCGCGGCCATCAGCAGGCCGTAGGTCGGGGCCAGGGCGGCGGCGACGTTGCCGATCGTGAAGATGGCCATCAGCACCAGCAGGGTGGTCTTGCGGGGCAGGCGGCGGGTGGCGATGGTCAGGATCGGCGCGCCGACGAACACGCCCAGGGCGTAGCCGGTCATCAGCAGCCCCGCCTGCGGGATCGAGACCCCGAGGTCGGCCGAGACCTGCATCAGCAGGCCCATGATAACGAACTCGGTGACGCCGATCCCGAAGGCGCCGACGGTCAGGGCGTAGAGGGCGAGGGGCACGACAGGAACTCCGAAGGATTTCGAACCGCCGAGATAGTGCCCGCCGCCATCATGAATTAGATTGGAGGAAAGCACCGCATCTGTGAGTTGAAGTCAAAGATGGCCAGGCTGGAGATCAACCGTTCGGGCGAGATGGAAGTCTTCGCTCGCGCCGTGGAGCTGGGCGGCTTCTCGCCCGCCGCCCGCGAGCTGAAGATGACCCCCTCGGCGGTCAGCAAGCTGATCAGCCGGATGGAGGCGCGGCTGGGCGCGCGGCTGATCAACCGCTCGACCCGCAAGCTGACCCTGACGGCCGAGGGTCAGCTGTTCCACGAACGGACCCTGCGGCTGCTGGCCGACCTGGACGAGGCCGAGAGCGCGGTGGCCGCCAACACCACCCCGCGCGGCCGGGTGCGGATCAATTCCAACGTGCCGTTCGGCCTGCACCACCTGCTGCCGCTGGTCCCGCGCTTCTCGGCGGCCTATCCGAAGGTGATCCTGGACATCGTGCTCAGCGACACGGTGGTGGACCTGATGGACGCCCGCACCGACGTCGCCATCCGGGTGGGGCCGATGCGCGCCTCGCAGCTGATGGCCCGCAAGCTGGGCGAGAGCCCGATGGCCGTGGTGGCCTCGCCCGACTACCTGGCCCGCCACGGCGCCCCGAAGACGCCGCGCGACCTGGCCGCCCACAACTGCATCGGCTTCAACTTCACCCGCCATTGCGACAAGTGGCCGTTCCTCGACAGCGGCGAGCGCCTGTCCCTGCCGGTCCACGGCGACGCCACGGCCGGCGACGGCGAGACCTCGCGCCAGCTGGTCCTGGTCGGCCAGGGCCTGGCCCGGCTGTCGCACTTCCACATCGGGCCCGACATCGCCGCCGGCCGGCTGGTCCCCGTGCTGGAGGCCTACAATCCCGGCGACGTCGAGGAGCTGCACGCGGTCTATGTCGGCCACGGCGGCCAGCTTCCCAGCCGGGTGCGGGCGCTGATCGACTTCCTGGTCGCGGAAGTGGATCTGCACGGGGTGCGCGCCGCCCAGAGCTCCTAGGGAAGAACGGTTGTCATCCCGGAAGCCTCGCAGAGGCTGTCCGGGACCCAGGGGACTGGGCTGAGGCCTTGCGGTTCACCTGGGTCCCGGACAGCGCTTCGCGCTTCCGGGATGACAACCGTTTGAGAGAGCCCGCGCCCGGAGCTGCCCTACGGCTTTGGCTTAGGCGCCGCCGCCGGGTCGACATAGACCGTGTCGGTCGGACCTTGGCCGAAGATGTAGACCACCACCGGTTCGTCGCGGGTCAGGGCGAAGTGATGGTCGCCCGCCGGCTCGGTGTAGAAGCTGCCCGGCGGCAGCGCCTTGACCCTGGCCTCGTCGGCCTTGTCGCCATAGCCGAAGAACCAGGTGCCCGAGATCACCACCGCCGTGCGCTCGTCGCGGTGGCTGTGGGCGGCGATCCGGGTGTTGGCCGGGGCCGACAGTCGGATCGTGTAGGGCCCGGGCTTGGTCGGGTCGCCGGCCAGGACCGAGGTCTGGATGCCGGCGACGCCCGAGGAGCCGGGACCGGCCCCGCCCTGGGCCAGGGCGGCGGCCTCGGTCGGGGTGAGGCGCAGCTCCGGGCTGGGGGCGGCGCCGGCGCCCGTCGCGGTCAGCAGGACCGCGACGAAGGCAAGCGCGAGGGTCTTCATGGAGGCCCTCACAGGGGCTTGTCCAGGAACGGCCGCACCAGGGCGATCGTGGCCTTGGGGTTCTCTTCCATGATCCAATGGCCCGAGGCCGGCACCACGCCCTCGGTGACGTTGTTGGCGGCGGCGCGCATGACCGTGGCCATCATCGGACCGAACGACTTCTCGCCGCCCAGGGCCAGCACCGGCATGGTCAGCTTGCCGTACTGAGCCAGGAAGGCCTTGTTGTCGATGGCGTCCTGGTCGAAGGCGTGGAACTGCTCGAAGCCGGCGTGCATGGCGCCGGGCCGGGCGTAGAGCGCGGCGTAGTGGGCCCGGGCGTCCTCGGTGAAGTTGGCCGGATTGGCCGAGAACTCGTTCCAGAAGCGGTCCAGATAGATGCGCTCGCGACCGGCGACCAGGCGCTCCATGTCGGGGCCGCCGAACCGGAAGTGCCAAAGCAGCGGGTTCTTCAGGACCTCTTCCCACGGACCGATGCCCGGCACCGGGGCGTCGATCAGCACCAGGCGGGTGACACGCTTTTGGTTCTGCACCGTGAGGGCGTAGGCGACCATGTTGCCGATGTCGTGGGCGACCACGTCGGTCTTGTCGATCTTCAGCGTGTCCAGCACCCCGATCATGTCGGTGGCTTGCGTCTTCTTGTCGTAGCCGCCGGCCGGCTTGGTCGACAGGCCCATGCCGCGCAGGTCGGGGACCACCACGGTGTGGTCGCGCGCCAGGTCGGCCGCCATCGGCGCCCACATGTCGCCGGTCTCGCCGTAGCCGTGCAGCAGCAGGACGGCCGGGCCGTGGCCGCCGACCCGGACGTGGATCGTCGTGCCGTTGGTGGTGATCTCCTGGGTCTTGAACGACGCCGGGAAGGCGGGGATTTCAGCGTGGGCGACATTCGCCAACGACAGCAACGCGACGACCCATAGCAACAGACGCTTCATGGCGAACCTCCTGATTTCGATACGCCTATCTGCGCCTTGCTCCGCCCAGGCGGATTGGACGATTCCGCCGGGACTCGGCGTTTTCCGTCGGGCCGCCTCGTCGTCGCCGGCCTGGCGACGACGACTTGGTTCGGACGCCCGACGCTCGGGCCGTCAGGCCAGGGCGCGCTTGTAGAGCGCCAGCAGGTTGGCCCACGCCTTCTCGGCGGCGGGTTCGTTGTAGACGGCGCTGCCCTTGACGGTCCAACCGTGGGCCGCGCCCTCGAAGACCTCGACCTGGGCCGGGCGCTTGGCCTCGGCGAAGGCGGCCTTCAGCTTGTCCTTCACGGTCGGGTCCTGCTTGTCGTCATTGTCGGCGACCTCGATCAGGTACTCGGCGTGGGTCTTGGGGATCAGCAGGTGCGGGCTGGTCGGCTGGTCGGTGAACAGGCCGCCGCCGTGGAAGGTGGCCACCGCGCCGATGCGGTTCGGGACCGCCCCGGCGGTGCGGAACGAGAGCGGGCCACCCATGCAGTAGCCCTGGACGCCGGCCTTCCTGGCCTTGTTGGTCTGGGGCTGGGCGTCGAGGAAAGCCAGATAGGCGACGGCGTCGCGGTCGGTGCCCTCGGGCGTCACGGTGGCCCGCAGCGGGGTCAGCTTGGCGCGGTCGTCGGGCTTGGAGAAGTCGAAGGTCCCGTCGATCACCGGCGCCTTCTTGGCCCGGTAGTAGAGGTTGGGCACCAGCACCACATAGCCGGCCGCGGCCAGCCGCTTGCCCATGTCGCGGAACGCCGGGCGCAGGCTCAGCACGTCGGGCCAGATCAGCACCGCCGGCCATTTGCCCTTGCCCTCGGGATAGTAGAGGGCCGCGTCGGCCACGCCGTCGGGCGTCTTGATCTCGACGTCCTTCTCGACGACCGGGCTCTGCGCCCCGGCCGAGGTGGCGGCGACCCCGCCCAGGGCGGCGGCGGCCAGGCCGAAGGCGCGGCGCGACAGGCGGGGATCGTGGACCAGGCCGGGGTGGATATCGTCGTCACACATGCGAGCAGTCTCCGTCGGAGCGGGCGGGGATGGGGTGAACCCATTACCGCATGACCGAACACCAGAAATGTTTCAACGGGGAAACAACGTTCGACGAACCGGACCTGGCGCGCGACCGACGACCCAGCCGGCCGGTGGATCATCCGTGTTCGGCCAGATCGAAGATGCGCGTCGCCGGCGTCCACTTCTCGCCCGGCGCCGCCCAGGGCAGGGTCTTCTGTAGGACGCCCATCATCGCCTCCCAGGCCTGGACGTCCGGATCGGCGGCGTCCGCGGCCGTCTTGGCCTCCGGCGAGAAGTCCGGCCCCGTCTCCATGATCATGAACAGCCGCGGACCGGTCAGCCAGATCTGCATCTCAAGTATGCCGGCCGCCCGGATCGACCGGGTCACCGCCTCGGGCGGCCCGCCGGGCGCGTGCCAGCGCCGGTAGGCGGCGATCGTCCCGGGGTCGTCGTGCAGGTCCAGCGCCAGGCAGTGCCGCATCCGGTGTTCCTTCCCTCGTGCCGTTTGTTTTCATATTTGACGCGACACATCACATGTGATGCTTTTCGTTCCAGACAAACGGGAGCGGGTCAACCGCCCCCAAGGGAGGAACCCGCCTTGGACAAGAGTCCCCCGCAACGGACGGCGCTGGCGCCGTTGATCCTGATCGTCGCCCTGTTCTTCCTGTGGGGGGTGGCCAACAATCTCAACGACGTCCTGATCCCGCATCTGAAAAAGGCCTTCTTCCTCAATGACCTGCAGTCGGGCCTGGTGCAGATGGCCTTCTATCTGGGCTATTTCTTCCTGGCCCTGCCGGCCAGCGTGGTGATGCGCCGCTGGGGCTACAAGGCCGCGGTGATCGTCGGCCTGCTGCTGTTCGGCCTGGGCGCCCTGCTGTTCTACCCCGCCGCCGAGGTCCGGCAGTATTCGTGGTTCCTGGCCGCCCTGTTCGTGCTGGCCTCGGGCCTGGCCTTCCTGGAGACCTCGGCCAATCCGTTGATCACTGTGCTGGGCGACCCGGCCAAGGCCGAGCAGCGCCTGAACTTCGCCCAGGCCTTCAACCCGCTGGGCTCGATCACCGCCGTGGTCGTGGGCCGCCAGTTCATCCTGTCGGGCGTGGAGCCCACCAAGGCGGAGTTCGCGGCCATGACCCCGGCCCAGCTGGACGCCTTCCAGACGGCCGAGGCCCATTCGACCCAGGTTCCCTATCTGGTCATCGCCGGGGTGGTGCTGGCCTGGGCGCTGCTGGTGGCCCTGACCAAGTTCCCGCACCAGGCCGGGCGTCCCGATCCCGGCGAGACCGACGCCGGCCTGCCGGCCGCCCAGGCCATCCCCGCCCTGCTGGCGCGCCCGCGCTTCCTGTTCGGGGTGGCGGCCCAGTTCTTCTATGTCGGCGCCCAGGTCGGGGTCTGGAGCTACATGATCCGCTACGCCCAGCACGAAGTCCCGGGCATGGGCGAGAAGACCGCGGCGGCCTATCTGTCGTGGTCGCTGGTCGGCTTCATGGCCGGACGCTTCCTCGGCACGGCCGCCATGAGCCGGGTGCGCCCCGCCCTGCTGATGGGCCTGTTCGCGGCGGTCAATGTCGGCCTGACCCTGACGGCCGCCCTGGTCGGCGGCAAGACCGGCCTCCTGGCCCTGGCGGCCACCAGCGTCTTCATGTCGATCATGTTCCCGACCATCTTCGCCGGCTCGCTGAAGGGGCTGGGCCCGCTGACCAAGACCGGCTCGTCGTTCCTGGTGATGAGCATCATCGGCGGGGCGGTGCTGACGGCGGCCATGGGCGCCCTGTCGGACGCCAGCGCCATCAACTTCGCCATCCTGGTGCCCTGCGCCTGCTTCGCCGTGGTCGGACTGTTCGGCTTCACGGCCGGCCGCGCCACGCGCGAGGACCTCCGGACGGCCCCGGTGGGAGCCCACTAGGCCATGATGGACGCCCTGGTCTGCGCCGCGCCCGGCGAACTGGTCCTGGAACGCCGCCCGATCCCCGATCGGGCGGCGGACGAGGTGCTGATCCGGGTGCGGCGCGTCGGGATCTGCGGCACCGACATGCACATCTTCCGGGGCGCCCAGCCGTTCCTGGCCTATCCCCGGGTCATGGGCCACGAGCTGTCCGGCGAGGTGGTCCAGGCGCCGGACGACAGCGGCCTGGCGCTGGGCGACCCGGTCTATGTCATGCCCTACATGTCGTGCGGGACCTGCGCCGCCTGCCGCAAGGCCAAGCCCAACTGCTGCATGAACATCCAGGTGCTGGGCGTCCATCGCGACGGCGGCATGGCGCAATACCTGGCCGTGCCCGCCGGCTTCGTCCGCAAGGCCGAGGGCGTGACCCTGGACGAGGCGGCGATGATCGAGTTCCTGGCCATCGGCGCCCACGCCGTGCGCCGGGCGGGGATCACGCCCGGCCAATCGGTCCTGGTGGTCGGGACCGGCCCCATCGGCATCGCCGCGACCCTGTTCGCCAAGCTGCAAGGTGGGGTCGTCACGGCGCTGGACGGCCGCCGCGACCGCCTGGCGTTCTGCCGGGATCATCTGGGTACGGATCATATCGTCGACCTGAGCGCCGACACGCCAAAGGTGCTGGCCGAACTGACCGGCGGCGACTTCTTCGACGTGGTGTTCGACGCCACCGGCGCGCCCAAGGCCATGGAGGCCGGCTTCGCCTATGTCGCCCACGGCGGGACCTATGTACTGATCTCGGTGGTCGGGGCCGACATCACCTTCTCCGACCCCGAGTTCCACAAGCGCGAGACCACCCTGCTGGGCAGCCGCAACGCCACGCCCGAGGACTTCGACGCCGTCGTCGCGGCCATGCGGGCGGGCCAGGTCCCGACCAAGGCGCTCAACACCCACGCCGCCGCCCTGGCCCAGCTGCCGCAGGTGCTGCCCGGCTGGATGGAGCCGTCGGCGGGCGTCATCAAGGCGATCGTCGCATGCTGATCGACGCCCACCAGCACTTCTGGCGCGTGGGTCGGAACGGCTTCTCCTGGCCGACGCCCGATCTCCTGGCCATCCACCGCGATTTCGGCCCGGCCGACCTGGCGGAGGTCGGCGCGCCCGTCGGTCTGACCGGGTCGGTGCTGGTGCAGTCCCAGGCCGACGACCGCGACACCGACTGGCTGCTGGACCTGGCCGCCGACGAACCGCTGGTGCTGGGCGTGGTGGGCTGGGCCGACCTCGCGGCGCCCGAGGCCCCGAACCGCATCGCCGCCCTGGCGCGCCGTCCCAAGCTTCGCGGCCTGCGGCCGATGCTGCAGGACCTGGACGACGACGCCTGGATCGCGTCGCCGGACCTCGACCCCGCCCTGGACGCCATGGTCGCCCACGGCCTGTCGCTGGACGCCCTGGTCCTGCCCCGCCACCTGCCGCACCTGCTGGGCCTGGCCCGCCGCCGGCCCGACCTGGCCGTCGTCATCGACCACGGCGCCAAGCCGCCCATCGCGACCGGCGAAGACGCCGAGGCCTGGGAACGCGGGATCGGCGCCCTGGCCGAGCTGCCGCGGGTGTTCTGCAAGCTGTCGGGCCTGCTGACCGAGGCCGGGCCGGCGCAGCCGACCGACGCCCTGGCGCCCTATGTCCGCCGGCTGGTCGCGGCGTTCGGCCCCGAGCGGCTGATGTGGGGCAGCGACTGGCCGGTGCTGGACCTGGCTGGCGATTACGGCGGCTGGCTGGCCCTGGCGAAGGCGCTGAGCGGCCTGACCGATCCGGCCGATCTGGCGGCCCTGTTCGGCGGGACATGCCGCCGCTTCTATCGGATATAGGGCCATGGCCGAGTCCGAAGACACCCTCTCCAAATACCGCGCCCCCGCCCTGGAAAAGGGCCTGGACGTCCTCGAACTGCTGGCGGCGCGGGGCGGCCCCCTGGGCATGGTCCAGATCGCCGCGGCGCTGAACCGCTCGGTCAGCGAGCTGTTCCGCATGGTCCAGGTGCTGCAGCACCGGGGCTACATCGCCGACACCCCGACCGGCGAAGGCCTGGTCCTGACCGACAAGCTGTTCTCGCTGGGCATGGCCCGAGCCCCGACCCGGACCGTGCTGGAGGCCGCCCTGCCGGTGATGCGGCGGCTGTCCGACGCCATCGGCCAGTCCTGCCACCTGGCGGTGGCCAGCGCCGACCAGATGGTGGTGGTGGCGCGGATCGAGGCCCCCGGCAACCAGGGCTTCTCGGTGCGGGTCGGCTACCACCGGGCCATCGTCGAGGCGACCTCGGGCCTGGTGCTCTACGCCTTCCAGCCCGAGCCGGTGCGGGCCGAGTGGCGCGCGCGGCTGGAGCCGACCGTCGCCCCGACCGCCTGGTCCGGCTTCGAGGCTCGAGCCAAGAAGGCCCGGGCCGACCGGCACGTCCTGGCGCCCAGCGACGTGACCCGGCTGGTGCTCGACCTTTCCGCGCCGATCTTCGGGCCCGACGGCGTCGCCGCGGCCCTGACCTCGCCCTATGTCGAGACGCCCACGTCCCTCTCGGTGCCCGACACCATCGCGGCCATCAAGGCGGCCGCCGACGAGATTTCCGTCGAGCTCGGAGGCCCGACCCCGTGAACCTAGCCGATCCCCTGCCTGTTTCCCGCGACCGCCCGACCAACCGGCTGGGCCTGCCGCCGCTGGGCTTCGGGGCCGCCGGGATCGGCAACCTCTACGCCGCCATGAGCGACGCGGCGGCGCGCGAGGCGGTCGAGGCCGCCCTAGCCGCCGGCCTGACCTATTTCGACACCGCCCCGCATTACGGCTTCGGCCTCAGCGAGACCCGCCTGGGCGCCATCCTGCCGTCGACGGCCAAGGTCTCGACCAAGGTCGGCCGGCTGCTGCGTCCCGCGCCCGAGGCCGACCCGGCGGCCGAGCGCCACGGCTTCGTCGCCGCCGCGCCGTTCGAGCCGGTGTTCGACTATTCCTACGACGGGGTCATGCGGTCGTTCGAGGCCAGCCTGAAACGCCTGAAGCGCGACCGCGTCGAGGTGCTGCTGGCCCACGACCTGGGCCCGGTCACCCACGGCGCCGACGACGCCATGCGGCGACGCCAGTTCTTCGAGGGCGGCTACAAGGCCATGCGGGCCTTGCGCGACGACGGGGCGACGGACGCCATCGGCCTGGGCGTCAACGAGTGGGAGATCTGCGACGCGGCCCTGGACGAGGGCGACTTCGACGTCTTCCTGCTGGCCGGCCGCTACACCCTGCTGGAGCAGACGGCGCTGGACCGCTTCCTGCCGCGCTGCGCGGCCCGCGACGTGTCGATCATCGTCGGCGGCCCCTTCAATTCCGGCGTCCTGGTCGAGGGCGTCAAGGCGGGCGCCCACTACGACTACGGCCCGGCGTCGGCGCAGGTGCTGGACCGGGTCCGCCGGCTGGAAGCGGTCTGCCTGGCCCACGCCACGCCCCTGGCGGCAGCGGCCCTGCGGTTCCCGTCGGCCCATCCCCAGGTGGTCAGCGTCATCCCGGGCCTCTCCAGCCCGGCCCAGGTGCGCCAGGCCCTGGTCTGGGCCGGGCACGCCATTCCCGACGCCCTGTGGGACGACCTCCGCGCCCTGGGCCTGCTGCATCCCGACGCGCCGACGCCCCGCGCAGCGGGGAAGGCTTGAGAAGGTTTCGATGAGTCTGATCCTGCTGCATCCAGATGACAACGTGCTGGTGCTGAGCGCGCCGGTCCGCGCCGGCCAGGTCCTGACCATCGACGGCCAGGCGGTGACCGCCGGGACCGACGTCGGGGTCGGGCACAAGCTGGCCCGCCGCGCCCTGGCGGTCGGCGACAAGGTGCTGAAATACGGCGCGCCCATCGGCTCGATCACCGCCCCCGTGGCCGCCGGCGGCCACGTCCACCTGCACAACATGAAGAGCGACTACATCGCCAGCCACACCCGGCAGGCGACGGGTTCGGAAGGACACTGACCATGGACCAGGCCCTGAAAGGCTATCTGCGGTCCGACGGCCGCAAGGGCATCCGCAACGTGGTGGCCGTGGCCTATCTGGTCGAATGCGCCCACCACGTGGCCCGCGCGATCGTCACCCGGAGCGACGACGCCGACGTCCACCTGATCGGCTTTCCCGGCTGCTATCCCAACGCCTATGCGCTGAAGGTCATGCAGGCGATCACCACCCATCCGAATGTCGGCGGGGTGCTGCTGATCTCGCTGGGCTGCGAGAGCTTCAACCGCGAGCAGCTGCGCGCGACCATCGAGGCCAGCGGCCGTCCGGTCGAGACCCTGGTGATCCAGGAGAGCGGCGGCACCGCGAGCACGATCGCCAAGGGCCTGGAGGCGGTGGCGCGCCTGCGGGCCATCGCCGCCGAGACGCCGACGGCGCCCATGGCGGTCTCGGAGCTGGTGATCGGCACGATCTGCGGCGGCTCGGACGGCACCAGCGGCATCACCGCCAACCCCGCCGTCGGCCGCGCCTTCGACCGCCTGGGGGCGGCGGGGGCGGCCTGCGTGTTCGAGGAGACCGGCGAGCTGGTCGGCTGCGAGCGGATCATGGCCGACCGGGCGATCACGCCGGAGCTGGGCCTGGAGCTGGAGCGCAGCGTCCAGAAGGCCGAGGCCTACTACACCGTCATGGGCTACGGCAGCTTCGCGCCCGGCAACGCCGAGGGCGGGCTGACCACCCAGGAAGAAAAATCGATGGGGGCCTATTCCAAGTCCGGATCGGCGCCGATCGTCGGGATCCTCAAGCCCGGCGACCTGCCGCCCAGCGGCGGGCTCTACCTGCTGGACGTGGTGCCCGACGGCGAGCCGCGCTTCGGCTTCCCCAACATCTCCGACAACGCCGAGATCGTCGAACTGATCGCCTGCGGGGCCCACCTGACCCTGTTCACCACCGGCCGCGGCTCGGTGGTCGGCTCGGCGATCTCGCCGGTGATCAAGGTCTGCGCCAATCCCGAGACCTACCGCAAGCTGGCCGGCGACATGGACGTCGACGCCGGGCGGATCATGGAGGGGCGCGGCACGCTGGACGAGGTCGGGACCGAGATCCACGACCTGGTGCTGGCCGTGGCCGGCGGCCGGCGCACCGTCTCCGAAGCGCTGGGCCATCAGGAATTCATCCTCACCTACAAGGCCTTCGACCCGATCGGTCCGGCCTGCCTGCCGCTGCGGCGGACCAGTTAGCGAGTAACGACGATGGGAAGACTTTCCGGCAAGACCGCCCTGGTCACGGCCGCCGCCCAGGGCATCGGCAAGGCCAGCGCCGAGCTGTTCGCCCGCGAAGGCGCGCGGGTGATCGCCACCGACGTCAACGAGGCCCTGCTGGGCGAGCTGCAAGGCTGCGAGACCCGCCGCCTGGACGTGCTGGACCCGCGGGCCATCCTCGACCTGGCCGCCGAGCTGGGCCCGATCGACGTGCTGTTCAACTGCGCCGGGGTTGTGCACAGCGGCACGATCCTGGACTGCGACGAGGCCGCCTGGGCGTTCTCCACCGACCTGAACGTCACCGCCCAGTACCGGATGATCCGCGCGTTCCTGCCGGCCATGCTGGCGGCCGGCGGCGGCTCGATCGTCAACATGTCGTCGGTGGCCAGCTCGATCAAGGGCGTGCCCAACCGCTTCGCCTACGGCGCCACCAAGGCCGCGGTGATCGGCCTGACAAAGGCCGTGGCGGCCGATTTCGTCGGCCAGGGCGTGCGCTGCAACGCCATCTGCCCGGGCACGGTCGAGACCCCGTCGCTGAACCAGCGCCTGGCCGACACCGGCGACTACGAGGCCGCCCGGGCGGCCTTCACCGCCCGCCAGCCGATGGGTCGCCTGGGCAAGCCCGAGGAACTGGCCCAGCTGGCGCTCTACCTGGCCAGCGACGAGTCGGCCTTCACCACCGGCCAGATCCACATCATCGACGGCGGCTGGATCAACTGATCCGACCCAGGGTCTTGTCGACCAGGCCGTCCAGGTCGCCGGCGTCGTCGCCGAACAGGGTCAGGTCGTCGGCGCTGGCCTGGGCGAACAGCGCCACGGCCTCGTCGGACGCGGCCAGCAGGGCGACGGCGGCCTGCGCCTCGTCGGGCGGCCAGCGCTCAAGATCGGCCCCCAGGCTGGCGAGGCTGGCTTTGAACCGGGCGATATCCATGGCTACAGATCTTCTTCTGTCTCTGGAAATTGGTCTTCAGCGCCGCACGCCCCCGCTTGAGGAGCGACCGCACCGCCTGTTCCGAGCAGTCCAGGACGTCGGCGATTCTACCAACGTCCAGCTCCTCGAAATAGAACATAGTCAGGGCCTGGTTCTGGGCGGCCGGCAGGCGTTCCAGGGCCAGGCGCAGGCCCTTGGCGCTTTCCATCCGTTCCAGACGGACATGAGCGTCTTCCGGGGCGCACTCGGGCCGCACCGCGCGCTGGTCGGCGTCGGCCAGACGGGCGATCACCTCCTGCGGCTCGGGCGAGGCCTGCGAGACGCCGCGTAGCGAACGCCGCCGGTCGATGGCCTTGTTGACCGCCACCCGGTGCAGCCAGGTCGAGAACCGCGCCTCGGGCCGCCAGTCCAGCCGCGCCCGCCACACCGCCACGAACACCTCCTGGGCGACGTCCTCGGCCTCGTGCACGTCGCCCAGCACGTTCAGCGCCAACCGCCGCACCAGCCGCATGTGGCGCTCGACCAGCAGGCGGAACGCGCCCGGCTCGTCGCCGGCGCAGGCCAGGAACAGATCCTCGTCCGAGCGATCGCCGGGAAGAATGTTGTTCGTCGAACCAGGCATTGTTTCGGTCCAATCCAGAGCTTGTCTGAAAATAGGACAGGCAAAACAGGGGCCACATTTCGAATAACTGCGTTAGTAAAATGGCCGGATATTTGGCGGCAATATTATCGTCTTACTATTGTTTCCCTCTGAGACATTTGCAAAACGGTTGAAGCAGGTCCAGCATTTTTTGATACAGAGGCGACATACTGCTTCGGCGAGAGGCCTCGGTGAGCGTTTCCAGCAAGGAACGGTAAAACCGGCGAAGCATCGCGCCGTCCTGTCCGGCGGCCGAAAAATCCAGGCTGGTCGACAGCACCATCAGGATCTGGGTCGCGCGGGCGGCGTGACGGCACATTTGATCCAGCGCCCCGGCCTCGTGGGCCGATTTTGCCGAGGCGATCGCGCGGTGCAGCTCCTCGTGCACGGCGGCGAGCACGTCGCGCGGGTTCTGGTTGAGATTGCGCGCGGCCGCGTAGGCCCCGAGGGCTCTTGCGTTAGTCGTCGTCATCGCTGGTGCTGGCTCCGAGAATGGCTTTGATCTGCTGTTGAAGAAGCTTGGCGGCCGAGAGCTCGCTCTCCATGGCCGCGTACCTGGCGACCAGCTTTGTCCGGTAGTCCTCGGCGTCGGTCCGGATGTCGTCGGCCTTGCTGGTCAGGTCGGTGTCGATGGTTTCCAGGCTGGCGATCTGGGTCTGGATCGTGCCGTTGGTCGTGTTGGCGTAGCCGCCGAGCAGGCTGGTGACCTGGTTGGCGAAGCCCTGCTGCACCTTGACGGCGATCGCGCCGCTCGTGGCCGGCGACAGGGCGAAGGACAGCCCCTCGTAGATCGTGCCCTTGGCGCCGGTGATCAGGCTGCCGACCACGGTGAACAGACCGCTCTTGCCGCCCACCGTCACGTCGGTGATGGCCCCGTCCACGGCGGTGACGTCCAGGCTGAAGTCGAACGACTGGGTCGTGGCGTTCTTCATCAGCTTCAGGCCCGCGTTGTCGGTCGAGAAGCTGGTCTCGAAGAAGCCGGCCACGCTGGAGAGGTCGGTCAGCAGCAGGTTGTCCAGGGTGGTCTCGCTGGACAGCTGCAGCTGGTTGTTGGAATCGAAGGTGAGCCCCAGGTCGGACAGGTCGGAGACGTCGTCGCCGGACGAGGCGGGCGAGCCCGACAGCACGGCCGAAAGCTGGCGGTTGACGTCACGCAGGATGCTGTCGGCGAACAGCACCGCATCCTCGGGCACCGTGCCGTCCGAGCCCACCGTCTGGTTGGTCGCCACGAAGGCCCGCAGGGCGTTGTAGGCGGTGATGAAGCCGGTGATCGCCGTCTTGATGTCGTCGTAGTTGGCCTCGACGTCGAGCGTGACGGTCTGGCCGGCGGTCGTGCCCTGCAGCAGCGAGATCGACAGGCCCGGGATCACGTCGGTCAGCTCGTTGCCGTCGCTGGTGATGGTCTGCTGGTCGACGGTGACGATCGAGGGCTGGGCGGCCTGGAGCTCCGAGGCGAAGGCGCCGGTGGAGTCGGTCAGGCCGATGCCCAGGGCCACGTCCTCGCCCGACGTGGCGGCGACGGTGATGGCCTGGTTGGTGTCGCTGGTCGACAGCACCAGGCGCGCGCCGGTCCCGGTGCTGATCACTGTGGCGGTCACCCCGCTGGTCGCGGTCTGGGCGTTGATGGCGGTCGACAGGTCGTTCAGCGTCATGCCGCTGGTGACGGTGATGTCGACGGCGGTCCCGTTCGCCGCGCCGATCGACATGACGCCATCCAGCCCCAGGGCCGTCTTGGCCGAGGCCTGGGTGGCCGAAGCCACCTTCTGGGCCTTGGCCAGCTGGGTGACGGTGATCTCGTACGAGGCCGCGACCGCGTCGCTGTCGGCGCTGACCGCCAGGATGTCGGTGGCGTCCGCCCCGTCCGAGGCGGTCAGATAGGCCTGCTTCTCGTCGAAGGCGTTGGTGGTGGTCGAGATCGCGCTGTAGGTCGACGAGGCCAGGCTGGACATCGAGTCCGACACCGCCTGCAGCAGCGACTGCAGGGTCTGGTAGGACGAGATCTTGGTCTTGTTGGCGGTGACCTTGGCGTCGATCGTGTCGGCGCGGGCGGTCTTCTGGGCGACGGCCGCGTCGATGATGGCGTCGGTGTCCAGGCCCGACACCGTGCCGGTGACGTAGCTGGTCGAGCCCGAGGTCGAAACGCTGCTGGTCGTGGTCATGGTTGGCCTATTGGGGCGGGCCTGCTGGGAGGACGGGGAAAAGCGGCGGGAGGGTCAGGGAGGCCCTCCCGCCGAGGTCACGGACGCCGGCGGGGAGCCGACGGCGTCCGTCGATGGACCTACTGCAGCAACTTCAGCAGCGACTGGCTCATCTCGTTGGCCTTGCCGAGAGCAGCGATGGCGGCCGAGGTGAGGGTCGAGGCGTTGGTGTAGTTGGTCTGCTCCGAGGCGATATCGACGTCCGAGATCGCCGATTTCGCCGACTGCAGGTTCTCCAGCGAGGTGGAGATCACGTCGCCGCGGTAGTCGAAGCGCGACAGGGTGGCGCCGACATTGGCCCGGGCCTCGGAGACCTGGGTGATGGCGGTGTCGATCGCGTCCATCGCCGTGGCCGCCGAGGCGGCGCTGGTGATCGACGTCGCGTCGATGCCCAGGGACGCCGTGTCGGCGGCCTCGAGCTTGACGCTGATCGTGTCGCTGCTGCTGGTGCCGACCAGGAAGTCGACGCCCGTACCGTTGGTGTAGGCGCTGGTTCCCGTGCCGGCCGTGGCCGTCCAGGTGACCGTGTTGACGGAGTCCGCCAGCAGGTCGTCGGCGGTGGCCTTGGCCGTGCCGGCGGCGTTCAGCAGGAGCGCGCCGGTGTCGTCGACATAGTCGCCCACCTCGACGGTGGTCGCGGTGCCGTCGGCCAGATAGCTGACGGCGCCCAGGCTGGTGTTGCCCGTGGCCACCTTGAAGTAGTCGGTGTCCAGCGTGCCCGCGGAACCGGCGGTTCCCAGCGTGGTCGTCACCGAGGTCCCGCTGGAAGACAGCAGGGCCACCCCGTTGAAGTTGGTCGTCGACGCGATGTCGTCGATTTCGTCCTTCAGCTGGGTGTATTCGGCGTTGATGTAGCTGAGGTCGTCGGTGCTGGAGCTGCCCGATTGCGCCTGGGCCGTCAGCGACTTCATCCGTTGCAGGATGTCGGCGATGTTGGACAGGGCGCCGTCGGCCGTGTTGAGCACCGAAGTGCCGCTGGTGACGTTGGTGGCGGCTTGGTTCAGCACGGTGATGTCAGCGTTCATGGACGTCGCGATGGCGAGACCCGAGGCGTCGTCCTTGGCGCTCACGATCCGCGAGCCGCTCGACAGCTTGGCCAGGGATTCGCTCTGCGCGGCGCTGTTGGTGTTCAGGTAGCGCAGGGCGGTGTTGGCCGCTGTGTTGGTGGAGATGACAGGCATTTTCTAATCCGGCTCTCTAGCTAGAGGCCACGCCGGACGACCCGGCGCGGGAAGCCTCCCGCCGTTCTGCGCGGCCAGGCTTCACCGGGTTGAACGAGACCCCCTCGCCGGATGGGGCGGACTATTTTCGCCTGCGCCAGAAGGTGGGGACACACACTCACCCCGAAGCCTCCGCCAGGGTCGCTCAGGCCTTGCCGTGAGTGTGTGTCCCTCTCTTCGACCCGGCCTTTCGAGGCGATCAAAAAAACACCGCCCCATCCGGCGCCCCCGCTCCGTTGAACCCTGCGAACGACGCCGCCCGGCGTCATTGGAGGGTTCCCATGACCGCCATCGCCTCGACCACCAGCGCCGCGACCACGGCCGCCACCAGTTCGTCGTCCAGCACGACGGCCCTGGGCACCACCGACTTCCTGAAGCTGCTGATGACTCAGCTGACCAACCAGAACCCGCTCGATCCGCAGGACCCCACCGAGTTCACCAGCCAACTGGCGACCTATTCGGGCCTCGAGCAGCAGATCAACATGAACACGACGCTGTCGACGATGTCCGACAACATGTCGTCGCTGCTGACCCAGGTTCAGCTGCTCGCTTCCGGCCAGAGCTAGGGGCGCGCGCGATGAGCCTTTCCTCCGCCCTCTCGACCGCGGTGTCGGGCCTGTCGGCCCAGAGCATGGCCCTGGCCGCCATCTCCGAGAACATCGCCAACTCGTCGACCACCGCCTACAAGACCAAGGAAGTCGACTTCCAGTCGCTGGTCACCGGCGCCATGGGCTCGGCCAAGTCGACCAGCTCGGTGGTCGCCAAGGCCAGCCAGGCCCTGAACGTCGGCGGGGTGATCTCCTCGACCGCCACCTCGACCAACGTCGCCATCGACGGCGCGGGCTTCTTCGTGGTCTCGGCCCATCCGGGGGACACCTCGTCGGACCTGGTCTACAGCCGCAACGGCAGCTTCTCGACCGACGCCGACGGCTACCTGGTCAACAGCGAGGGCTATTACCTCCAGGGCCTGCCCACCGACGCCGACGGCAACGTCCTGGCCAGCAACGCCAGCGACCTGTCCAGCCTGCAGGCGATCAACTTCAACTCGATCGGCGGCACGGCCAAGGCCACCGAGAACGTGACGATGTCGGCCAACCTGCCGGCCGACGCCACGACGGGCCAGTCCTTCACCACCAGCATGGAGGTGATCGACTCGCTCGGCGTCAGCCACACGGTCGGCCAGACCTGGACCAAGACCGCCGACAACACCTGGTCGCTGGCCCTGGCCAATCCGACCCTGACCTCGGACGGGACCACCACCTCGGGCGTGATCAGCCCGTCCACGGTGTCGGTGACCTTCAACACCGACGGCAGCCTGGCCTCGACCAACCCCTCGCCGGTGGCGATCAGCATCACCGGCTTTTCGACCGGGGCGGCGACCAGCGGCATCACCCTGAACCTGGGCACGTCCGGCGGCACCGACGGCCTGACCCAGTTCGCCTCGACCTCCTCGACCCTGTCGATCACCCCGACCATCGAGCAGGACGGCGCCAACTACGGCGAGCTGTCGGGCGTGACCATCGACGCCAACGGCCTGGTCACCGCCAATTTCGACAATGGGGTCAGCCTGGCGATCTACCAGATCCCGGTCGCCACCTTCAGCAATCCCAACGGCCTGACCCACGTCTCGGGCACGGTCTATGACGAGAACACCAACGCCGGCCAGGTGCACGTCAACCTGCCGGGCGACGGCAGCTCGGGCACGCTGGTGGCCAGCGCCCTGGAGGGCTCGACCACCGACATCGCCACCGAGTTCAACAAGATGATCATCGCCCAGCAGGCCTATTCGGCCGCCTCGCAGGTGATCACCACCACCAAGGGGATGTTCGACACCCTGATCCAGGCCGTGCGCTGATGGGGACGATCGAACGCCTGAGGCTGCGCGCCGAACGCTCCCGCCGGGTCGGCGGCGAGGCCCCGCTGGTCGCCACGGTCGAGGAGGCCCGGGCCCTGGCGCGCGGCGTGGCCGAGGGCCTGGCCGCCGCCCCCGAGGCCGACCGCCTGCTGCTGCTGGCCAGCCTGCACGAGGTGCAGGCGGCGCTGGGCGCGCGGCTGGCGCGGCTGGACGCCGAGATGGGCGAGGGCCGCGAGCGGATCGGCGCGGTCAACCGCGGCCTGTCGGCCCACACCCGCTACTCCAGTCGTTTGTCGCCTTGCGGCGACGGGCCTCGCAAGGGCTGACCGCCATGTCGCTGTCCTCGATCATCGGCGCGGCGGGCTCGGCCCTGACGGCCTCGCAGTCCCGGATCGCGGTGGCCAACCTCAACGTCGCCAACGCCGACGACGCGACCTACACCCGCAAGACCGTCACCAGCGCGGTCAGCACCACGACCCAGACCCTGTCTGACGCCACGATCCTGCGGGTCGCCGACGCCTATCTGAGCAAGACGGTGCTGAAGACGGCCGCCGCCGCCGGGGGCGACGCGGTGACCGACAATTACCTGCAGTCCTACGACGCGGCCCTGGGCTCGACCGCCACCGGCGACGACGTCTCCAGCTTGGTCTCGGACTTCCAGACCGCCCTGACGGCCCTGTCGTCCGGCGTCGACGCCACCAGCAAGGCCCAGCTGGTCTCCGACGCCTCCGACCTGACCCAGGGGATCAAGAGCCTGTCGGGCGAGGTCCAGGCCCTGCGCACCCAGGCCAACACCCAGATCGAGACCACGGTCGGCACGATCAACCAGACGCTCAAGAGCCTGGCCTCGCTGAACGACCAGATCGCCACCGTCACCGCCCAGGGCGGCGACACCACCAGCCTGGAGGACCAGCGCGACGCGGCCCTGACCACCCTGTCGGACCTGATGGGCGTCAGCAGCTACGTCACGGCCGACAACCAGCTGCGGGTCTACACCACCGGCGGCGACGCCCTGCTGGGAACCACCGCCGCCACACTCAGCTACACCGCCTCCAGCCAGCTGGGCGCGGGCGCGACCTATCCCGGATCGATTTCCGGCATCCTGCTGAACGGCAAGGACATCACCGCCGGCCAGTCCACCGGCGCGCTGGGGGCCCTGGTCACCCTGCGCGACCAGACCCTGCCGGCCCAGCAGGACCAGCTGGACCAGCTGGCCGCGACCCTGATCACCCAGGTCAACGCCGTGACCAACGCCGGAACCTCGGTCCCCGCGCCCGCCAGCCTGACGAGCTCCGGGACGGTCTCGGCGTCCGACGCACTGTCGGCGACCGGGACCCTGCGGGTGGCCGTGACCGACTCCGCCGGCAAGGTGGTCTCGACCCAGGACCTGGACCTTTCCAGCTACGCCACCGTCGGCGACCTGGTGACCGCCCTGAACGGCGTCTCGGGCCTGACCGCCGCCATCGGCTCGGACGGCAAGCTGACCATCGCCACCACCGACAGCGCCAACGGCGTGGCCCTGGCCGACGACGGCGCCGCGATCTCGGCGAGGTTCGGCTTAAACGACCTCTTCACCGGCTCGACCGCATCAGACATCGGCGTGTCGACCAGGCTGGCCGGCGACGCCAGCGGCCTGCCGACGGCGGCCCTCTCCACCACCGCGACCCTGGCGACCGGCGACCTGGCCCTGGCCTCGGGCGACAGCACGGTGGCCGACGCGCTCTCCAGCCTGCTGACCACCGCCGTGTCGTTCGCCGCCACGGGAAGCCAGGGCGCCAAGACGGTGAGCCTGGCGTCCTACGCGTCGGGCTTCGTCTCCCAGGCCGCGGCCCTGATCTCGACCGCCTCCACCACCAGCGCCGCCTCGACCGCCGCCAACGACGCGGCCATCTCGCGGCTGCAGAACCTGACGGCGGTGAACGTCGATGAGGAGCTGGCCAACATCACCCAGTACCAGACCCAGTACGAAGCCAACGCCCAGCTGATCTCGATCGCCAAGGAGCTGTTCGAGACGCTGGTGAACATGGTGAGCTGAATGCTGAACCGCGTCGCCAGCTTCGCCCACACCAGCGCCATGACCGCGGCCAGCCTGAAGGTCCAGGCCAAGCTGGCCGACCAGCAGACCCAGACGGCCTCGGGCCTGAAGTCCCAGACCTATGGCGGGATCGCCCAGAGCACGGCCAGCATCCTGACCCTGGGCAACCAGAGCGCCCGCCTGACCGCCGACAACACCGCCGCGTCGTCCGCCGCCGCCTATGTCCAGGCGGCCTATTCGGCCGTGGGCGAGATCGCCGACCTCGCCACCACCGTCAAGACCCAGCTGGCCTCGATGATGAGCAGCTCGACCCTGGACGCCGGCACGGCGGGCCAGTACGCGGCCGACTGGCTGACCGACCTGCAGGCCCTGCTCAACAGCCAGCAGGGCGGGACCTACCTGTTCTCGGGCCAGGCGACCGACGCCGCCCCGGTCGATTTCACCGCCGCCGGCTACGATCCGACGGCGGGGGCGGACACCACCTATTACGGCGGCTCGGCCACCGGGCGGACCTTCTCCGGCTCGGACGGCCAGACGGTGTCGCTGTCGGTCTCGGCCGGTTCGTCGGCCTTCGAGCAGCTGGCCCGGGCCATCGCCACGGTCGCCGCCGACCCGACGGACACCGACGCCATCGCCAGCGCCTACGCCCTGACGGGAACCGCCCTGACCGGCGTGGGCACGCTGCAGGAGACCATCGCCATCCAGGCCTCGTCCCTGCAGACGATCACCGACCGCAACACCGCCAAGATCGACGCCATCGACGCCCTGGTCACCGACCTGAAGGGCGCGGACCTGACGCAGGCGGCGGTGCTGACCACCCAGTACCAGACCCAGCTGGAGGCCCTCTACTCGATGATCAGCACGCTCTCGTCGCTGAGCCTGAGCAAGTACCTCTAGGGCGCGCGAACGCGTGCGCGAGCGGTCAGCCTGTCGATTTCATTGGGGAAATGGCGCACCCGACACGATTCGAACGTGTGACCTTTGCCTTCGGAGGGCAACGCTCTATCCAGCTGAGCTACGGGTGCTTCCGCCTTGCGGAAGCGCGGTCTTAGCCGAAAGGCCGCGCCGGCGCAAACGGGTCTTTGCCGCTTTCTGGGTCAGCCTTTCGCCAGATAGACGAAGCGGACCACGAACAGCGCCGCCAGGATCAGCAGCAGCCAGTCCCCCTTGCCGATCTTGCCGGTCAGCAGGCGCAGCGCCGCGTAGCTGGTGATGCCGAAGGCCAGGCCGTTGGCGATCGAGAAGGTCAGCGGGATGGTGATCAGGGTCAGGAAGGCGGGGATGGCCACGGTCGGGTCGGCCCAGTCGACGTCGACCAGCGACCCCACCATCAGGGCGCCCACCAGGATCAGGGCCGGGGCGGTGGCGGCGGCCGGGATGGCCTGGACCAGGGGCGCGAAGAACAGGGTCAGCAGGAACAGCACGCCCACCACCACCGCCGTCAGGCCGGTGCGGCCGCCGGCGGTCACGCCCGAGGCGCTCTCGATGTAGCTGACCACGGTGGAGGTGCCGGCGGCCGCCCCGACCATGGTCGCCGCCGAGTCGGCCAGCAGGATGCGGTTCAGGCGCGGGATCGAGCCGTCGGGGGCCTGGAGGCCCGCCTTCTTGGTCACGGCCACCAGGGTGCCGACATTGTCGAACAGGTCGACGAACAGGAAGACGAAGACGATCTCCAGCATGGCCAAGGCCATGCCGCCCTGCAGATGGAAGGCGCCGCCGATGTCCATCTTGAAGGCCGTGGCGGTCAGATCGGCCAGGCTGGACGTGCCCGGCGCGATCTTGGCCAGACCCAAGGCCCAGCCGGCGGCGGAGGCCAGCAGGATGCCGATCAGGATCGCGCCCTTGACCCGCCAGGCCTGCAACACCGCGATCAAGACGAGCCCCAGGATCGCCACGGCGGCGGTCGGGGTGGTCAGGTCGCCCAGGGCCACGGTGGTGGCCGGGTGGGGGACGATGATCCCCGCCTCCTTCAGGCCGATGAAGGCGATGAACAGGCCCACCCCGGCGGCGACGGCCGAGAACAGGGGCTTGGGGATGGCGGCCACGATCATCTGGCGCACGCCCACCAGGGTCAGGACCAGGAAGGCCACGCCCGACAGGAAGACGCAGCCCAGGGCGGTCTCCCACGGCACGCCCATGCCCTTGACCACGGTGTAGGTGAAATAGGCGTTCAGCCCCATGCCCGGCGCCAGGGCCAGGGGATAGTTGGCGACCAGACCCATCAGGATCGAGCCGAAACCGGCGGCCAGGCAGGTGGCGGCGGCCACGGCGGCCACCGGCATGCCGGCCTCGCCCAGGATCGCCGGATTGACCACCACGATATAGGCCATGGTCATGAAGGTGGTGACGCCGGCCAGCACCTCGGTGCGGACGTTGGTTCCCTGGGCCTTGAGGCCGAAGAGGCGTTCGAGCATGGCTTAGCGGCTCCCGGCCGTGGGGATTTCGGACGCGTAGCGGTCCCAATGGGCGGTCAGCTCGCGGACCACCGGCCCGCCGACCGCGAAGGTCGCCAGGAACGAGGCCTTCAGGCTCTCCTCGTGGAACACGTGCGGCAAGCTGGTCTGGCCCAGCGGGGCCCGCGAATAGTTGCTGCCCGTGCGCAGCACCAGGACGCGCCGGCGGTCGATCTTTCCGGACGCGGCGTGGGCGTCGAGCACGTCGAGGATCCCCTGGTCTTCGCAGTCGGTCATGGTGAAGGTTCCGGCTCCGTCGGTCCAGAGCTTGACCCAGTCCTGCGCCCACTGGGTGCGGCGATGGCCGTGCCAGAAGCGCACCGTGCCCAGGGCGTCGCCCTGCAGCACGAACGGCGGCCGCTGGCCCTGGGGCGCGTCCTTGTACGGCGCGCGCACGGCCTGCAGGGCGGCGTTGTCCGGCAGCTTGACGTCCTTGGTCAGGGCGTAGGCCCAGTCGACCAGGCCCCGGTCCAGGGTCCAGACCATGGCGCTGGAGCCCTCGGCCTTGCCCTTCACGTTCGGGCGCTCGGCGTCGTTGGCATAGAGGCCGTAGGGCCAGCCGGCGGGGATGTCGCGGTCGTCCACCTCGTAGATCGGGTCGGCGTCGACCACGTAGCGGGCCCAGGCGGCGCTGCCGACCGAGGCGGCCTGAGGGTCGACTCCGGCGATGCCGGCGACGATCCAATAGGCTTTGGAAAGGTCGAACTGGTCCGACAGGATCAGGGCCGCCACGCTGTCGCGCGCCCGGCCGCGCATGTCGCTGACGATGGCCAGCACCCCGTCGTCGGAATAGCGGGCCACGTGGCGCACGCCCGGAATGGCGATCTCGTGCTTCAACGGCCAGCCCTCGACCCAGGGCTGGAACTCGCCCGCGAAGTCGCCGGTGTCGGCCCCGATCTCGAAGGTGGTGACGACCACGACCTTGACCGGGATGCGGTCAGCGGCCTGGGCCTGAGCCAGGCCGAAAGCGAAGACGACGCTCAGCGCCAGGACGATCCGAAACCACAAACCACGCATGAAAGGCCCCGCCAGAAATCCGCGGGCAACCTCCACCGATGCGGCCGGGGATGCAATCGGGGATCGACGGGAGAGGACGGGATGGACCTGTCGGCGCCCAGGCGGCGAACACTTGCCCCCACCTGACCGCTTCGCGGTCTGTCCGCCCCCCATAGGGGGCGGAGCCTTCGCGCCGGAGCGCTCTTCCCCCTCCGGGGGAAGACGACCGCGAAGCGGTCCGTAGGGGGCAAGTGGGTAAGCTGCTACGTGCTCAGCGGATCCTTGGCGTTCGGATCGCCATAGGTCAGCGACACGAACACGTCCTCCAGGTCCGGGTCTTCCGTCGCGATGTCCTTGATCTTCAGGCCCTCGGCGCGGACGGCGGCCAGCACCTGCTCCACGCTGGACTGGCCGGTGCGGTACGAGACGCTGAACGCCCCGGCCCCGCGCAGCTTGGTCTCGAAGCCCGGCAGCAGCGGGGCGGCGGACACCGGCTCCTCCGGGGTGACCACCACGTTGCGGATGTCCATGCGGCCCAGCAGCTTCGGCGTCGGCTCGCAGACCACCACCTCGCCGCGGTTGACGATGGCGATCTGGTCGCACAGCTCCTGGGCCTCTTCCAGGTAGTGGGTGGTGAGCACGATGGTCACGCCCAGCTCGTTCAGGCCCGTCACGTACTGCCACAGCTGGCGGCGCAGCTCGACGTCGACCCCGGCGGTGGGCTCGTCCAGGATCAGCACCGGCGGCTGGTGGACCATGGCCTTGGCCACCATCAGGCGGCGCTTCATGCCGCCCGACAGCTGACGGACATAGGCGTTGGCCTTGTCGCCCAGGCCCAGGGCGTTCAGCAGCTCGTCGGTGCGGCGCTCGTTCTTGGGCACGCCGTAGAAGCCGGCCTGCACCTCCAGCGACTCGCGCGGGGTGAAGAAGACGTCGGCGGCCAGTTCCTGCGGCACCACCCCGATGGCGGCGCGGGCGTCGCGCGGGCGCTCGTCGATGTCGCGGCCCCAGATCCGCACCGTGCCGCTGGTCTTGCGGGTCAGGCCGGCCAGGATGTTGATGAAGGTCGACTTGCCCGCGCCGTTCGGCCCCAGCAGGCCGAAGATCGAGCCCCGGGGCACCTTCAGGTCGATGCCGTTGAGGGCGCGCTTCTCCGGAGCGGTCTTGCTGGCGGGATAGGTCTTGAACAGGCCTTCGGCTTCGATCGCGTACGCGGGCAGGTCCATGGAACGTCCAGATGCGGCCCGCCGAACCAAGAAGGCGGACGATAGGGAAGGGAACGGGCCCCGTACGAATTGACGGCGGCGCGACAGGTCGCATAGGTATGCCTCCATCGCCGCCACGCCAAGGCCGCGTCTGGATTTCAAGGGTTTTCGAAACATGGCGCGCAAGGCCAAGTCCACCGCTCCCACCGCCATGGAGCCGACGATCGTCGATGTCGGCGCCGGTCCCGCGCCGGAAACCATCATCGTCCGCTCGCATCGCATTGCCTGCGACGGCGTCGGCGGAGCCTTGGGCCACCCGCGCGTCTGGCTCGAGATGGGCGCGGCCGGGTTCGTCGACTGCTCCTATTGCGACCGCCGCTTCGTGGCCTCGACCGCCGCCGGCCACGACGAGGACGAGCAGCTGGCCCCGGGGGTCTACGAAGGCTCCGGCGGCCACTAGTGACGGACTCCATCCCGACGGCCCAGCGCGCCGAATCCCTGGCCAAGGCCTGGGAAGCCGCCGAGTGGCCGCACGAGGCCCCCGTGCTGCGGGCCATCGCCATGCCGTCCGACACCAACCCCGAAGGCGACATCTTCGGCGGCTGGCTGCTGTCGCAGATGGACCTGGCGGCGGCTTCGGTCGCCTTCCACCGCGCGGCGGGCCGCTGCGCCACCATCGCCATCGACGGCATGACCTTCATCAGCCCAGTGTTCGTCGGCGACGAGGTCAGCCTGTTCGCCAAGACCGTCCATGTGGGCCGCACCTCGATCAAGGTGCAGGTCGAGGCCTGGCGCCGCCGCCGCGACGGCGAGCAGGCCCACAAGGTGACCGAGGGCGTCTTCACCTTCGTGGCCATCGACGAGAACCGGAAGCCGCGGCCCCTGCCTTAGGGCGACGAAGTCTTTCACCCACTGCTTTTCAGCCGTCATTCCGGGCCTTGTGCCCGGAACCCCTTTGTCCGCCGCAGGTGCGGGAGGGGCGGTCCGCTTGCGCTTCACTTGCGAGCTGTAAGAGGGGTTCCGGGCACAAGGCCCGGAATGACGGCCGTTGATATGGAAACGTGATGGACGAATAGAGGGATGGCCCATGTCATCTGGATCAATCGTCTAGACACCGCCTCCCCCCGCGCGCCATATCCGCCCATGCGCGACCACGACGCCGACGTCATCATTGCCGGAGCCGGCATGGCCGGAACCACCCTGGCGCTCGCCCTGGCCTCGGCGGGGGTGAAACCCCTGCTGGTCGATCCCCAGCCGTTCGACGACCAGCTGGCGCCGACCTTCGACGGCCGCTCGTCGGCCATCGCCTATTCCTCGTTCCGCCAGTGGCGGGCGATCGGGGCCGGCGAGGCCCTGGCGCCGCACGCCCAGCGGATCGAGCAGATCCTGGTCACCGACGGCAAGGCCCCGGGCCCGGCCACGGGCGGACCATCGCCGTTCTTCCTGCGCTTCGATTCCAGCGAGATCGCCGACCGCTCCGAGGGCGAGCCCCTGGGCTATCTGATCGAGAACCGCCAGATCCGCGCCGCGCTCTCCAGGACGGTGATCGACAAGAAGATCACGGTGCTGGCCCCGGCCGCCGCCAAGGGACTGGAGGTCACGCCGGCCGGCGCGACCGTGACCCTGACCGACGGCCGCACCCTGTCCGCGCCGCTGGTGGTCAGCGCCGAGGGCCGCAACAGCATATTACGTAAGGCCGCGGGCGTCGGCGACATCGGCTGGAGCTACGGCCAGAGCGGGGTGGTGGCCACCGTCCGCATGCAGCATCCGCACCAGGGCGTGGCCCACGAATACTTCCTGCCCAGCGGTCCGTTCGCCATCCTTCCGCTCACGGACAATCGCGCCAGCCTGGTCTGGACCGAGAGCACCGACCGGGCCGAGGCCCTGCGCAACGCCTCGGCCGAGGCGTTCCACGCCCACCTGATGCGGCGGTTCGGCGAGTTCCTGGGAACGGTCGAGATGGCCGGCCCGACCTTCGTCTATCCGCTGTCGCTGTCGCTGGCCGAGCGGCTGGTCGCCCCGCGCCTGGCCCTGATCGGCGACGCCGCCCACGGCGTGCACCCGATCGCCGGCCAGGGGCTGAACCTGGGCCTGAAGGACGCCGCGGCCCTGGCCGAGGTGGTGGCCGAGGCGCTGCGCAACGGCGAGGACATCGGGGCCGAGGCGACGCTCGAGCGCTACGCCCGCTGGCGGCGGTTCGACAATGTCAGCAACGCCCTGGCCTTCGACGGCTTCGTTCGCCTGTTCTCGAACGACAACCCGCTGCTGCGCCTGGCGCGCGGCGTGGGCATGGCGGCAGTCAACCGCATCGCCCCGGCCCGGCGGTTCTTCATGCACGAGGCCGGCGGCGGGGTGGGCGACCTGCCCAAGCTCTTGCGGGGCGTGGCGCTGTAAAAAGAGAGACCTTCCCTCCCCCTTGTGGGGAGGGTGGCCCTGGCAGCGCCAGGGTCGGGTGGGGCCTGCTGAGCCAACCACCCTGCACCGATCCCCCACCCGTCGGCTTCGTCGCCACCCTCCCCACAAGGGGAGGGAAAGACGACGCGCTAGACCTTCACGATCCAGCCCCTGCGCCGCATGTAGGCCAGCACCATCCAGATCAGGCCGACGAAGATCGCCACCGGGATCAGGGCCGCCGTCCGGTCGCCGACGACCGGCGTGGCCCAGTGGTACGGGATTTTCAGCATGTGCGCGGTCAGCATGATCGAGGCCAGCATGTGCAGGCTGTAGGCGAAGACGGCGTTGATCCCGAAGTCGGTCAGGAAGGTCGTCCCCGGCGGCCGCAGGGCCTTCACGTCGAGGACCTGATGCAGGCCGGCCAGCAGGACCAGGGCGATCCCGGTCGACAGCAGCACGAAGCTGGAGGTCCACAGCTCCTTGGAGATCGGGAACACCACGCCCCAGACGAGGCCGGCGGCGATCGCGGCGACGCCCGCGACCAGCAGGCCCGACGACCCACGCTCCTTGCTCGATTTGGGCGCCAGCAGCCACTCCCCGGCCGCCACGCCCAGCAGGGCCTGGGCGATGGCCGGCAAGGTCGAGAGCAGGCCCTCGGGGTCGTAGCCCAGCGGGCCGGGCACGTAGACGTGGGCGCCCAGCACCCACCGGTCGAACCAGCCGACGAAGTTGGCGCCGGGCTTGAGCAGGTCGGTCGCGCCGTCCGGGAACGGCGCCAGGGTCAGGGGCCAGTAGAGCAGCAGGATCGCGGCGGCCAGGACCAGCCGGGCGCGCGGCCCCACGGTCTTGTAGAGGACCCCGGCGGCCAGGAAGGCCAGGGCCAGGCGCTGCAGCACGCCCATCGGCCGGAACAGCACGCTCTCGGGCGTGGCCATCCAGTAGAGGTTGGACAGGATCAGGCCCAGCAGGAACAGCCGTCCGGAGCGGACCAGCAGACGGCGCAGCGTGGCGCCGTCCAGGCCGTTTCCTCGGCCGGCCAGGGCCAGGGGGATAGACACCCCGGTCATGAACACGAAGGCCGGGAACACCGCGTCGGCGACAGTGAAGCCGCGCCAAGCGGCGTGCTCCAGGGCGGCGAACTGGGCGTAGCCGCTGACATAGTGCAGGTAGGACGCCGAATTGACGACGATCATGCCCACGATCGTCAGCCCACGGAGCACATCCAGGGAAGCCAGACGAGGCGGACGCCCTTCCACCGGCTAGTCGTCCAGGCTGCGGGCTTCCTCGGGCAGCATGATCGGCACGCCGTCGCGGATCGGATAGGCCAGCTTGGCGGCGTTGCTGATCAGCTCGCCCCGGGCGCGGTCGTAGAACAGCGGCGCGCGGGTGACGGGACAGACCAGCACCTCCAGCAGGCGCGGGTCGAGATCGGCGGGCGGCGGAGGCGGTTGGGCGGTCATGGACGTGGTTGTAAGGGGTTTTTGAGCGCCGCACACCCCCTCAGTCGCTCCGCGACAGCTCCCCCAGAGGGGGAGCATCTGGGGGCGATAGATCCTCCCCCTCTGGGGGAGGTGGCCCGAAGGGCCGGAGGGGGTTCTTCGGCCGCGGCTACTGGATCATCGTCGGGTCTTCGTCGTCGCCCGCGGCGTCGATCTCCAGCAGGGCCACCAGGGTCTCGCGGCGCTCGGCCAGGGTCGGGGCCTCCAGCAGGGCCTGCTTCTCGACCGGCTCGAACGGCAGGGCCATGGCCAGGCTGTTGATCAGGGCGTCCGACGGGGCGGCCTCGGCGCTGGACCAGTCGATGGCCAGGCCGCGATGGTCCAGATAGCGGCGCAGGGCCTCCAGCAGGGGCGAGGGGTCGCCGGCGCTCGCCGCCTGGGGCGAGCCTTCGCGCAGGTCGGCCTCGAAGGCCGCGAAGTCGGCGCGCACCTGGCGATAGGGCGAGCGGGCCGGCAGCTCGTCGCCCACCCGGAACCGGCAGACGCCCGTCAGGGTGACCAGATAGCGGCCGTCGCTGGTCTCGGCGAAGCTGGTCACCCGCCCCGCGCAGCCCACCGGGGCCAGGTTGGGCCGCTCGACGTCGCCGCCAGGACGGGTCTGGACCATGCCGATGATCCGCTCGCCCGACATGGCGTCGTCGAACATGTTGAGGTAGCGCGGCTCGAAGATGTTCAGCGGCAGCTGGCCGCCGGGCAACAGCAGGGCGCCGTCCAGCGGGAACACCGGGATCACCAGCGGCAGGTCGTCCGCCCTTCGATAGGATCCCGGCATGGTACGCTCCCTAACTGAAGAGGATGGAGGAGAGGCGCTTGCGGCCGGCCTTGGCCACCTCGGACGCGTAGCCGGCGGCCTCGAACACGGTCAGCAGCTGCTTGCGGGCCGCCTCGTCGTTCCAGGCACGGTCGCGTTCGATGATGGTCAGAAGATGGTCCGAAGCGGCCTGAAGATGGCCGGCGCCGGCCAGGGCCTTGGCCAGCTCGAAGCGGGCCTCGTGGTCGTCGGCGTCGGCGGCCAGGCGCTTTTCGAACGGCGCGGTCTCGGACGGGGCGTCTTCCGCCAGCGCCAGGGCGGCGCGGACGCTTTCCAGGTCCGGGTCCTTGGCGCCGGCCGGGGCGGTGGCCGCGACTTCCGCCGCGCCTTCCAGGTCGCCGCCGGTCAGGTAGCATTTGGCCAGGCCGCCGATGGCCTTGACGTTGGCCGGGTCCATCTGCAGCACCTGGGCGAAGGCCTGGGCCGCGCCGCCGACGTCGCCCAGCTCGACCGACTCCTTGGCCATGGCCAGCAGGGCGTCGACGTCGCTCTCGGCGGGCGGGCCGGCCAGGCGGTCGACGAACGACTTGACCTGGCTCTCGGGCAGGGCGCCCTGGAAGCCGTCCACCGGCTGACCGTTGACGAAGGCGTAGACGGTCGGGATCGACTGCACGCGCAGCTGGCCCGAATAGCCGGGGTTCTTGTCGACGTCGATCTTGACCAGCTTGACCGCCCCGCCGGCGGCGTTGACCGCCTTTTCCAGGGCCGGGGTCAGCTGGCGGCACGGGCCGCACCACGTGGCCCAGAAGTCGACGATCACCGGCTGGGTCTTCGACGCCTCGATCACGTCCGCCATGAAGCTGGCGTCCGTGCCGTCCTTGATGTGCGCGCTCTTTGGCGCGCCGCCGGCCTGGATGGGAGGAGGGGTGTCGCCGATCAAGGCCATAGGTCTCTCGTAACTTGGGTAGGGGAACGCTCGAGCCGCCAAGATGGTCCTTCGCATGGCGCGGTGCAATCGGCGCCACGTGAAACGGCCTTGAGCGCCGCAAGCTTAAGTGGTGAGGTCCCACCGAACCTCGCGGGGCTGAGATGAAACGACGGGCGGCGATCTTGGGAATGGGACTCACCCTGGCCGCCGGAGCGGCGTTCGCCCAGGAGACGACCCCATCGCCGCTGAACCGCCCGAACTTCTGCAAGGCGCTGAATAGGTTCGCCTCGGCGTCGCCTCATGATCGTTCGGCGCTGTTCTTTTGGCCGCTCCCGAGCGACGACACGATCGTCATGCGCGCGGCGATGGGGGCCAAGCCCATGGATGCGGCCGCGCACGGGCTCTACGCCGCCTACAGCCAGGAGACCCACTACATCCCCCTGGCCGAGCTCAAGACCCGCCTGGACCAGTGCTTGACCGTCAAACTCGGCCGGGTGCGCCTCGAGGTGTCGGAGGCGGCCTGCGACGGCTACGGGTCGGACCAGCCTTGCCTGAGCATCCGCAGGGCCGCGCCGCGCTGAATCCTAGGCGACCACCGCCATCGCCGCGAAATCGACGATCATCGGCTCGATCCCCAAGGCCGCCAGGAACCGGCGGAAGCCGTCCTGCGAAACGGCCGTTGTGGCGTCGTTGGCCATCGGGTGGAAGTTGACCGGATCGGCCCGGGCCAAGGCGGCGTCCAGCACGAAGCGCACGCGATGCCCGGTATCGTTGATCAGGCCGAAGGCGGTGACCGAGCCGGGCGTCACGCCCAGGGTCTCGACCATCAGCTCCGGGCTGCCGAACGATAGCCGGGCCGAGCCGATCACCGTGTGCAGGCGCTTGAGGTCGATCGCCGTCTCGCCCAAGGCCGAGATCAGCCACAGCTGGCCCTTGGCGTCCTTGAGGAACAGGTTCTTGGTGTGGCCGCCGGGCAGGGCCGCCTTGATCTCCAACCCCTCCTCGACGCGGAACACCGGCGGGTGGTCGAGCGTGGAATGGGCGACGCCGTGGGCGTCCAGGAAGGCGAACAGGTCTGCGCGGGTCTTCATACGGGACTTCCTAGCCGAGCCCGAGCCCGCTAGACCAGACTCAAGCTAGGCCCAGGAAGAAGAGACCGGCATGGAACTGGAGTGCTACCCCACCGAGGCCCGTCCGCCCGAGATCGTGCCGGGACGGCCCCAGCGGGCCTGGATGGACCATTTCGCCGACCGCCATCCCTATCGCTGCCTGCCCCTGACCATGGCCAACACCACAGGCTGGGAGATCCTGTGCCCGGTCGGCTTCACGGCCACCTGGGACGGCGGGGCGCACCAGAACTGCATCACCTTCCGCGCCGATCACCCGCATCCGGGCTTCGACGACTTCGTGAAGTCGCACTTCTCGCGCGGGACCATCACCTTCCACACCGGCTACCTGTTCCGCACGCCGCCGGGCTGGTCGATCTGGACCATGGGCCCGCCCAACCACGTCAAGGACGGCGTCCAGCCGCTGGCGGGGCTGGTCGAGACCGACTGGCTGCCCTTCCCCTTCACGATGAACTGGATCTTCACCCGCCCGGGCACGATCCGCTTCGAGAAGGGCGAGCCGTTCTGCTTCTTCATGATGATCCAGGACAAGCCGCTGGAGCAGGTGCAGCCGGTGATCCGGTCGATGAACTCCAACCCCGACCTGCGCGGCCAGTACGACGCCTGGGCCGCCAAGCGCGGCGAGTTCAACGCCCGCATCTTCAAGCGCGAGCCCGAGGCGATGAAGGAGGCGTGGCAGCGCTTCTACTTCAAGGGCGAGTTCCCCGAGGAGATCGAGGCCCCGGCCCCGCAGACCCACGTCAACAAGCGCCGGCTGAAGCCGCCGAAGGTCGGGTGATGAAGACGCGCGAGCACCGCACGCCGCTGTCGATCTGGATCATCGTCGCGATCTGGTCGCTCATCGGGCTGGCGCCGATCGCGCGCCTCGTCAGCAGCGGAGCCGTAGCCGTCGTGAGCTTCACCGTGCTCATGCCGGTCGTCTGGCTGGCGTATCACGCCCTGGCCTTGACCCGGTTGAGCCGATGGCCCGTCGTGCTGGTCGCCGGCATGGCCGGGACGTCGATCCTGGGGCGGTACCTGACGCACTATGACTGGCGCGCCCATTATCCGATGCTGGGCGTCTTCATCATCCTGATCCCCTCGGCCCTCTACCTGGGCTGCACCCTGCCCCATTGGCGCAAGATGAACTGGTCGATCTTCGGTCGGCCGTATCGGCCGGCCGCCGAGATCGAGGAAGTCTTCGCCTAGGTCGACCGCCGTTCCCGGACCTCGCGGAGCGGCCGGCCGGCCGGAACCTCCCCGCCCCGCACCTTGGCCACGCCCAGCCGCTGGGCCAGGTAGATGCCCGAATGGCCGCTGCACAGGTAGGCGGTGAAGCAGGCCACGGCGAGATAGGCGGTCTGGCCGCCGCCGAACAGCTCCACCCCCATGATCGTGCAGGCCAGGGGCGTGTTGGCCGCGCCGGCGAACACCGCCACGAAGCCGAGGGCCGCGAACAGGTCGGTCGGCGCGCCCAGCGCCCACGACAGCGCGTTGCCCAGGGCCGCGCCGATGAAGAACAGCGGCGTCACCTCCCCGCCCTTGAAGCCCGAGCCGAGGGTCACGACCGTGAAGACGATCTTCAGCAGCCAGCTCCAGTGGTCGATCCGACCCGCCTCGAAGAAGCCGGCGATGGTCGGGTCGGCCGGGTTGTTGGAGAAGACGCCCAGGCCCAGATAGGCGCGCGTGCCCAGGGCGCAGACCAGGACGATGACCATCAGGCCCCCGATCACCGGCCGCAGCGGGGCGAACGGGATCAGGCGCTTGAACAGCGCGCCCAGCCGGTGCTGGGCCTCGGCGAACAGCAGACCCGTCAGGCCGAAGGCGACGCCGGCCGCCGCGACCTTGGCCAGCAGCAGCGGGTCCAGCTCGGCGACGACCGTGCGGACGGCGTTGGGCGCGTGATGGACGCCCCAGGCCCGGCAGGCCCAGTCGCCGACCAGGGCGGCGAACAGGCAGGGGATCAGCGCCTCGTAGCGGACCTGGCCCAGGGTCAGGACTTCCAGCGCGAAGACCGCTCCCGCCACCGGTGTGCCGAACACCGCGCCGAAGCCGGCGGCGATCCCGGCCATCAGCAGGACACGGACGCCGGCCGCATCGAGCCGGAACAGCCGCCCGAAGGCGCCGGCCAGGCTTCCGCCGATCTGGACCGCCGTGCCCTCGCGTCCCGCCGAACCGCCGAACAGGTGGGTGACCACGGTGGCGACCAGGACGAACGGCGCCATGCGCAGCGGCACGCCGCCGCCGGGCTGGTGGATCTGCTCGACGATCAGGTTGTTGCCGCCCTCGGCCAGCCCGCCCTTCCAGCGATAGGCCAGGCCCACCACGAGCCCCGCCAGCGGCAGGCCGAACAGTAGACAGGGGTGGACCAGGCGCGTCCGGGTCGCCAGGTCCAGGCTCCACAGGAACAGGGCGCACAGCGAACCGACCGCCGCCGCCATCGGCGCGAGGATCGCGGCCCAGGCCAGCACGGCCTTGAGATGACGCCAGCGCAGGCCGGCGAAGGCCTTCAGGGCGGCGCGGTTGAAGCGGGGAGAAGCAGGCAGTTCAGACACGATTCCTCTTTCTCGCGGCGTACCGCGGTCGGGTAGGAATCATCGGCTCCTTCCTGAGGAGCGGTTCGGCATGACGCCCGGCGGAAATCCATCACCGTGGCCGGCTTCTAGGCGACCACGGTGAGGCCTGTCAAATCCGCTATTTCAGCGCATAGGCGATGACCTGGTCGCCGATCGGGGTCTCCATGAAGTGGTGGCCGCCGGTCATGATGACCACGTACTGCTTGCCGCCGACGTCGTAGGTCATGGGCGTGGCCTGGCCGCCGGCCGGCAGCTTGTCCTGCCAGACGGTCTTGCCGGTCTTCAGGTCGATGGCGCGGATCAGGTTGTCGGTGGCGGCGGCCACGAACACCAGCCCGCCGGCCGTGACCACCGCCCCGCCGTTGTTGGGCGTGCCGATGTCCAGCGGCAGGTGCGAGGGGACGCCGAACGGACCGTTGGTGCGCGCCGAGCCGAACGGGCGGTCCCACAGGGTCTTGCCGGTGCGCAGGTCGATGGCGCGGAGGCCGCCGTACGGCGGTTCCTTGCACAGCAGGCCGGTCAGGGGCAGGCGCCAGCCGGCGTTGACGTCGATGGCGTAGGGCGTGCCGACCTGCGGGTCGCCCGCGCCTTCCGCGCCCTTCTTCATCGAGCCGCCGCGGGCGTCGCCGCGCGGGGTCCAGCCCTTGGCGTCGGCCACGGCGCGCGGCACCAGGCGGTTGTAGTTGGGCATGTCGTTGTAGTTGGCGACGATCACGCCGCGGCTGGAGTCGACGGCCACGCCGCCCCAGTCCGACCCGCCGTTGTAGCCGGGATACTCGACATAGCGGCGGTCGGCGACCGGCGGGGTGAAGAAGCCGTCGTACTTGGCCCGCTTGAACTGGATGCGGCAGATCATCTGGTCGATCGGCGACATGCCCCACATCTGCTTCTCGGTCAGGTCGGCCTTGCGCAGGCTGTGGTACAGCGAGAACGGCTGGGTGGCCGAGCGCTGCTCGGGTTCGAGCCCGCCCTGCGGCACGGCGCGTTCCTCCACGCCCGTCAGCGGCCGGCCGGTGCGGCGGTCCAGCACGAAGATGTCGCCGCGCTTGCTGGGCAGCACCACGGCCGGGACCGGACCGCCGGCGGCGGGGAAGTCGACCAGCGTCCCCTGCGAGCCCAGGTCGTAGTCCCAGACGTCGTTGTGCACGGTCTGGAAGCTCCAGCGCGGCTTGCCGGTGGTCACGTCCAGGGCGACCAGCGAGGTCGAATACTGCTTCTCCAGCGCCGAGCGGCTGGAGCTCCAGTAGTCGGCGGCGCTGACGCCCAGCGGCAGGTAGACCAGGCCCAGGGCCTCGTCGCCCGTGGCCGTGGTCCACATGTTGGGCGTGCCCTTGGTGTAGGTCTGGCCCGCGGGCGGCAGGGTGGAGATGTCGGGACGGGTCATGTCCCAGGCCCAGCGCAGGGCGCCGGTGACCGCGTCATAGCCCTGGATCACGCCCGAGGGGGCGTCGCGCCGCTGGCCGTCCAGCACCTGGTGGCCGGTGACGACCACGCCGCGCACGACGGTCGGGGCCGAGGTGATCGACAGCATGCCGGCCGCCGAGGGGCCCATGCCGACATTTGTCGAGACCTGGCCGTTGGTCCCGAAATCGGCGCACGGGACGCCGGTCCGGGCGTCCACCGCGATCAGCCGGGCGTCCAGCGTGCCCTCGATGATCCGGGTGGAGCAGGCCTTGGCCGGGTCGGCGCCGGGCACGGCGTAGTAGCTGACGCCCCGGCAGGCGGCGGTGTAGGGGATGGCCTCGTCCGGCACCTTGGGATCGTAGCGCCAGCGGGTCTGGCCGGTGGCGGGGTCGATGGCGATCATGATGTTCTTGGGCGTGCAGACATAGAGCATGTTCCCCACCTTCAGCGGGGTGTTCTCGGCGCCGTACTTCCCTTGCGCCGCCGCGCTGGGCATGTCGCCGGTGCGGATCATCCAGACCCGGGCCAAGTTGCGGACATTGTCCGGGTTCAGCTGGTTCAGGGGCGAATAGCGCTGGCCGGCGTAGGTGCCGCCATAGGCCGGCCAGTCGGCGCCCACCCGCATCAGGGAGGGATCGTTGTCGGTCATGGCCGCGACGGCGGGCAGCGGCCCGTCGACCTTGGCCTTGTTGGCGCCGGCCACCACCACGCCGCCCACGATCAGGAAGACCGCCAGGCCCGCGAAGCCGATCAGCGATTTCTTGCGACCCTCCGGCCCCGGATCGACGGTCGGCAGGACGGCCAGCACCAGGACCAGCAGCACGGTCGGGGCGATCACGCGCGGGACCAGGGCCCAGCCGTTCAGCCCGACCTCCCACAGCGCCCACAGCACCGTGGCGACGAACACGCCGACATAGATCCAGGCCCCCAGGGCGCGCCTCTGGATCAACAGGACGCCCGACACCAGCAGGCCCAGGCCGGCCAGCACGTAGTAGGGAGAACCGCCCAGCACGGCCAGCCAGGCGCCGCCGATCGCCAGGACCAGGCCGATCAGGGCCAGGACGACGCCCAGGACCACGGCGACCCAGGCGCCCGCGCCCTTTCGAGAAGATGCCAGGGACGCCATCGCCATGCTCCGAAACCGAACTGTCGTGTACTGGACCGAACATGTTCAGCGAGGCTTCGGTTCCCCCGTCGTGAGACCGATCGCGGTGCATCGCGAACGGATCATAGAGGACTCTGCTTGACAGAGTATATGGACATGATAACTCTGGGTCACAGAGCGCTCTGGGCGCGAAATTCAACGGAGGGTGCGATGGGCATTTCCAAATCCGAGGCGGCGTCGGCCCTGACCGACATCGAGACCGCTGCCGGCCGTAGCCGGCTGATGAAGGGCTATCATCACGCGGCCCCGATCCTGATGGTGTGGGGCGTCGTCTGGGCGGCCGGCTACACCGCCATGGGCCTGCTGGCGCCCGAGCGCTGGGGCGTGCTGTGGCTGGTCCTGGACGTGATCGGCGTGGGCTCGACCATGCTGCTGGCCCGGCGCGGCAAGGGGACGGCGGCGCCCGGCCAGGGCTGGAAGATCGCGGCCGGCGTCCTGGTGATCCTGGTCTTCTTCGCCGGCACCTTCGCCCTGTTCCGCCCCGAGTCGACCGACGCCGCCATCGCCTATCCGGGCCTGGTCACCGGCCTGGTCTATGCCGGGATCGGCATCGCCTTCGCCCCCCGCTACCTCTGGATCGGCGCGGCGCTGTTCGCGGCCAGCCTGGTCGGCTTCTTCTTCTTCCAGCCCTGGCTGACCTTCTGGATGGCCGCGGCCGGCGGCGGGTCGCTGTTCGTCTCGGGCCTGTGGATGCGGGGAGCGTGAGCGTGGCCGAGTTGGACGAGCTTATCCACCAGCCCCTGCGGCTGAAGATCATGGCCGCGCTGCACGCCGAGCGCGACGCCGAGCCGGTGGAGTTCTCGCGCCTCAAGGCCGCCACCCAGGCGACCGACGGCAATCTGGGCAGCCACCTGACCACCCTGGAGAAGGCCGGCTATGTCGAGATCACCAAGGACTTCGTCGGCAAGCGGCCCCGCACCCGCGCGGCCCTGACCCAGACCGGCCGCAAGGCTTTCCGCCGTCACGTCGACTACCTGCGCGCCGTGGTCGAGGGCGTGGACGGCGACTAGGGGCCTCTCCTCCCCCCGCGCAGCGAGGCGTGGGGGGTCTTTTTGCGCGCCGCCCCGTGCAATGCGCGCGCCAAACGGCGTTACGTAGACCCCCTTAGGGGGCGTCCGTTAGGGGGCGGCCCCGAATTTCGCCTTTCCTCGGCCGGGCGTACCAAGGCGTCATGACCGGCCCGAAGCGGACCGGCCCTTTCGGGGAACCATCATGACCAGCCCAGCCATCGACCTGACCGTCCACCACAAGCCCGCCGGCGTTTCGGACCGCGTCGCCCATGGCTTCGTCAAGCTGCTGCGCTTCTGCGCCGACACCTTCTTCGCCAAGCGCTACGGCCACCGGGCCGTGGTGCTGGAAACCGTGGCGGCGGTGCCCGGCATGGTCGGCGCGACGCTGACCCACCTGAAGTGCCTGCGCCGCATGGAAGGCGACAAGGGTTGGATCAAGACCCTGATGGACGAGGCCGAGAACGAGCGGATGCACCTGATGACCTTCATCGAGGTCGCCAAGCCCACCCTGTTCGAACGCTTCGTGGTCGTGGCCGCCCAGTGGGTGTTCTACCTGTTCTTCTTCGGCCTCTACCTGGTCAGCTCCAAGACCGCCCACCGCGTGGTCGGCTATTTCGAGGAAGAGGCGGTGATCAGCTACACCCACTACCTGGCCGAGATCGACGAGGGCCGCAGCGCCAACGTGCCGGCGCCGCAGATCGCGCTGGACTACTGGAATCTGCCCGCCGGCTCCACCCTGCGGGACGTGGTCGAGGTGGTCCGCGCCGACGAGGCCCACCACCGCGACGTCAACCACGGCTTCGCCAACGAACTCCGCGGCCTGCCGCAGGGCGAGATCGCCCCCTGCCCGCCGCACGTGGTGCTGGAGCCGAACTGGAAAGCGGCGGCCTGACGCCAGCCTCCCAGCTCAGGCCCCGCGCGCGCCCCGAGGAGTCCCCCTCGGGGCGTTGCGCTGTCTCCAAATGTTGTCATCCCGGAAAGCGCGCAGCGCTTGTCCGGGACCCAGGTGAACCGCAAAGCCTCAGCCCAGCCCCCTGGGTCCCGGACAGCCTCTGCGAGGCTTCCGGGATGACAACGGTTTTGGTGTTGATTGGGCGAGCGCCCTAGACCGCCTTCACCGCCGAGACGATCGACTTGACCACCTTCCGGACCAGGGCCGGGTCGTCGCCCTCGGCCATGATGCGGATCAGGGGCTCGGTGCCGGACGGGCGGACCACGATGCGGCCCGTGCCGTTCAGCTGGCTCTCGCCGTCGGCGATGGCCTCCTTGACGCTCTTGTGCTCCAGCGGCTTGCCGCCGGCGAAGCGGACGTTCTCCAGCAGCTGCGGCACCGGCTCGAACTGGCGGCCCAAGGCGCTCATCGGCTTGCCGCTCTCGATCAGCACCGCCAGCACCTGCAGGGCCGCGATCAGGCCGTCGCCCGTGGTCGAGAAGTCCGACAGGATCACGTGGCCCGACTGCTCGCCGCCGATGTTGAAGCCGCCCTCGCGCATGCGGGCCATCACGTAGCGGTCGCCGACGCTGGTGCGCTCCAGCTTCAGCCCGTTGTCGGCCATCAGGCGCTCGAGGCCGAGGTTGGACATGACGGTGGCCACCACCCCGCCGGCCTTCAGCTTGTCGGCCTTGGCCAGGGCCAGGGCGATGATCGCCATGATCTGGTCGCCGTCGACCACCACGCCCTTCTCGTCGCAGATCACCAGCCGGTCGGCATCGCCGTCCAGGGCGATGCCGATGTCGGCGCGGTACTCGCGCACCAGCCGGGCCATGGTCTCGGGATGGGTCGAACCGCACTCGGCGTTGATGTTCGTGCCGTTGGGCGCGACGCCGACCGGGAACACCTCGGCGCCCAGCTCGTAGAGGGCCTCGGGCGCGACCTTGTAGGCCGCGCCGTGGGCGCAGTCGATGACGATGCGCAGGCCCGCCAGGCTCAGGTGACGCGGGAAGGTCGCCTTGACGATCTCGATGTAGCGGGCCTGGGCGTCGTCGACGCGCTTGACGCGGCCCAGGTCGCGCGGCGAGGCCAGGCCTTCCTGCAGGCCCTCGTCCATCAGGGCCTCGATCTTCAGCTCCTGCTCGTCCGACAGCTTGTAGCCGTCCGGGCCGAACAGCTTGATGCCGTTGTCGGCGAAGTCGTTGTGCGAGGCGCTGATCATCACGCCCAGGTCGGCGCGCATCGAGCGGGTCATCATGGCGACGGCCGGGGTGGGCAGCGGGCCGAACAGCCGCACGTCCATGCCGACGCTGGCGAAGCCGGCCACCAGGGCGGGCTCGATCATGTAGCCCGACAGGCGGGTGTCCTTGCCGATCACCACCAGGTGGCGGCGGTCGTCCTGGGATCGGAACAGCTTGCCCGCCGCCAGGCCGACGCGCAGGGCGACCTCGGCGGTCATCGGGTGCTTGTTGGCCTGACCGCGGATGCCGTCGGTCCCGAAATACGCGCGCTTGCTCATGTTCTCGACTTTGTCTTGATCCGGTCTCGATCGGGCCGCGAAACGATCCGAAATGCAGATTTATGAGGGCCGCCGATAAGCGAATGCTAAAGGCGGCGCTCGAAATATCCCGCGACGGTAGCAATAGTCCTCACCGCTGCGTTCTACAAAGGATCATGGCCCATGTGCGGCATCATCGGCATCGTCGGCAAAGCCCCCGTCACGGAACGCCTGGTCGACAGCCTCAAGCGGCTCGAGTACCGCGGCTATGACTCCGCCGGCGTCGCGGCGGTCGTGAAGGGGAAGGTCGAGCGCCGCCGGGCCCAGGGCAAGATCAAGAACCTGGAAGCGGTGCTGGCCGAGCAGCCGCTGGTCGCCCAGAACGGCATCGGCCACGTCCGCTGGGCCACCCACGGCGCGCCCAACGTCAAGAACGCCCACCCCCACACCGCCGGCCGCGTCACGCTGGTGCACAACGGCATCATCGAGAACTTCGCAGAGCTGAAGGCCGAGCTGGCCGCCACCGGCCGCACGTTCGAGAGCGACACCGACACCGAGGTCATCGCCCAGCTGATCGACGCCGAGCTGGCCACGGGCCTGGCCCCGCTGGACGCCTTCAAGGCCACGCTGGACCGCCTGACCGGCGCCTACGCCCTGGCCGTGCTGATCGAGGGCGCCGACGACCTGATCCTGGGCGCGCGTCGCGGCAGCCCGCTGGTGGTGGGCGAGGGCCAAGGCGAGATGTTCCTGGGCTCGGACGCCCTGGCCGTGGGCCCCTTCACCAACCGGGTGATCTATCTGGAGGAAGGCGACTACGTGGCCATCGACCACGACAGCGCCCGCATCTTCGACGCCTCGGGCGCGCCGGTGACCCGCCCCGTGAAGGTCGTCCCCGCCTCGGCCGTGATGATGGAGAAGGGCAACTACCGCCACTTCATGGAGAAGGAGATCCACGACCAGCCGGAGGGCTGCCAGCGCACGATCTCGGCCTATGTCGACGCCCTGACGGCCCGCGCGGCCATGCCCGGCGACATCGATTTCAAGGCGCTGGAGCGCATCCAGATCGTCGCCTGCGGCACCTCCTACATCGCCGGGGTGATCGGCAAGTACCTGATCGAGCAGCTGGCCGACCTGCCGGTCGACGTCGAGATCGCCTCGGAGTTCCGCTACCGCCAGCCGGCCCTGCGGCCGGGCTCGCTGGTCATCGCCATGTCGCAGTCGGGCGAGACCGCCGACACCCTGGCCGCCCTGCGCTACTGCAAGGCCAAGGGCATGAAGAGCGCCGTGGTGGTCAACGCCCAGGAATCCACCATGGCCCGCGAGGTCGACGTGGTCTGGCCGATCCACTGCGGCCCCGAGATCGGCGTGGCCTCGACCAAGGCCTTCACCGCCCAGGTCAGCGTGATGATCGCCCTGGCGGTCGCCGCCGCCAAGGCGCGCGGGACGATCGACGCGGCCGAGGAGCAGCGGATGGTCCGGCTGATGCTGGAGGCCCCGCGCCTGATCGCCGAGGCCATCGGCCTGGAAGACGCCCTCAAGGAGATCGCCGTCGACATCGCCAAGGCCCGCGACGTGCTGTTCCTGGGCCGCGGTCCGATGTCGGCCCTGGCCCTGGAAGGCGCGCTGAAGCTGAAGGAGATCAGCTATATCCACGCCGAGGGCTACGCCGCCGGCGAGCTGAAGCACGGCCCGATCGCCCTGGTCGACGACAAGACCCCGATCATCATCCTGGCCCCCTTCGACAGCTATTTCGAGAAGTCGGCCTCGAACATGAGCGAGGTCATGGCGCGCGGCGGCCAGGTGGTGTTCATCACCGACCCCGAGGGCGCCAAGCACGCCCCGGCCGGCGCCCGCGTCGTCGTCACCGCCCCGGCCAGCGACCCGCTGGTCTCGACCCTGGTGATGTCGGCCCCGATCCAGCTTCTGGCCTACCACGTGGCCGTGGTGAAGGGGGCGGATGTGGATCAGCCGCGGAACCTGGCGAAGTCGGTGACGGTGGAGTAGGGTTCTTCCAGTCATCCTGAGGCGGGCCAGGACTGGCTTGCGCTTGATGGTGACGATCTGCCTTTGGGGGATGGCCACATGAGCTTGCGGGCAGGGCGCGTCGTGGGGGCGTGGGTTATCCTGCCCTTGGTTCTGGCGTCGTTCTTGAGTTTCCAACCGGCCTATTCCGGCGATCGCCCCGGCGTGTCTGAGATAACGCTAGCCTTGCGGCGCATAGAGGCTCAGGAGCCCGGTCGGTCTCGGTCCGACAGTCTGGTCCAGTTGGCGATGAGCTTGCACTCGACGGGAAACGCCGGCGTCACCCAGGACGATATCGAGTCGTTGGCCCGCATGATGCGCGACGATGACGATTCCCTGCGGTTTTGGGCCGCCGCCATGCTGGGCAATATCGGCGCTCCCGCGCAGAGCGCCACGCCGGCGCTCAAGGCGGCCCTGGCTGACAGGCCATGCGAGAACAAGACCCTGACCTCGGCTGTCGCCATCCGTCTCGCGCTTGAAAAACTTGGCGAGCAGACGAGCCGGATGGCGTGCCCATCGCCGGGTGATGTACCCGCCGGCGCACGGCCGTGATGACTTTGGATCTCAACCGGTTCTATCCGGCCGCAAGCTTCGACTTGCGCACCGAATAGCCGAAATAGACCACGCAGGCCGCGGCCGCCCAGGCCGCGAACAGCAGCCAGGTGTCCAGCGGCAGGCCGGAGATCAGGTAGGCGCAGGCGGCGACGCTGACCACCGGCACGAGCGGATAGAACGGCACGCGGTAGCCGCGCGGCAGGTTCGGCTGGGTGCGGCGCAGGATGATCACCCCCAGCGAGACGATGGCGAAGGCGATCAGCGTGCCCATGCTGGTCAGGTTCACCAGGGTGTCCAGCGGCACGAACGCGGCCAGCAGGGCGATGAAGGCCGCGACGATCCAGGTGTTGAGGTCGGGGCTCTGGGTCTTGCGGTTCACCCGCTGGAACACGGATGGCAGCAGGCCGTCGCGGCTCATGGCGTAGAGGATGCGGGTCTGGCCGTACATGACGACCAGGGTGATCGAGAAGATCGAGACGATGGCCCCCACGCAGAGGATCAGCGAGGTCCAGGCCTGGCCGGTGAGGTTGCGCAGGATCACCGCCAGCCCGGCTTCCTGCCCCGCGAACGCGGTCCAAGGCTGGGCCCCGACGGCGGCCAGGGCCACCAGGATGTAGACGCCGGTGACGATCAGCAGCGATAGGATGATGCCCAGCGGCAGGGTGCGGCGCGGGTCCTTGACCTCGTCGCCGGCGGTCGAGACCGCGTCGATGCCGATATAGGAGAAGAAGATCGACGAGGCCGCCGCCCCGATCCCGGCCACGCCCATCGGGGCGAACGGCGTCAGGTTGCCGGCGTGGAAGCCGCTGAAGGCGATGACCACGAAGAACAGCAGCACCAGCAGCTTCAGCACCACCAGGATCGCGTTGACGGTCACCGACTCCTTCACGCCGCGCAGCAGCAGGACCAGGCAGGCGCCGACCAGGACCACGGCTGGCAGGTTGAACACCCCGCCCGCGCCGGGCGCCTTGGCGATGGCGTCGGGCATGCGCCAGCCGATCAGGTCGGAGAACATCTCGTTCAGGTACTGCCCCCAGCCCACGGCGATGGCCGAGGCCGAGACGGCGTACTCCAGCAGCAGGCACGCCCCGACAAGAAAGGCGGTGAACTCGCCCAGGGTGGCGTAGGCGTAGCTGTAGGACGAGCCGGAGACGGGGATCGTCGAGGCCAGCTCGGCGTAGCACAGGGCCGTCAGGGCCGCGGTGATCCCGGCGATCACGAACGAGACGATCACGGCGGGACCGGCGGCCGGCACGGCCGTGGTCAGGGCCACGAAGATGCCGGTGCCGATGGTGGCCCCGACGCCGAGCATGGTCAGCTGGAACAGGCCGATCGAGCGGTCCAGGCTCTCCTCGGGCAGATGCTCGCCGCCTTCGGCGATGACCCGGCCCACGGGCTTGCGGCGAAGAAGGTCGGCCGCGCGAAACTGGCCCATGGAGTCCCTCGAAGTCTTTGGGGGGGTCTGGAAAACGGCGGCAAACTAGCCTCGCCGGGCCCGCGACATCAACTTGCCTTCGCGGGATTCGCCGCCGAAGCTGGGCCGAAGGCGGAGGAAGCCATGTCCATCACCATGACGCCGATCGGCGTGGTCCGCGGCGGTCGCGACGTTCCCGAGGACGACGACTGGGGCCAGAGCCGGGCGCGCATCGACCTGGACCCGGCCCGCTTCGACGCCGAGGCCCTGGCCGGGCTGGACGCCTTCAGTCACGTCGAGGTGGTCTATGTGTTCGACCGCGTGACCGACGACCAGATCGTCACCGGCGCCCGCCATCCGCGCGGCAACACCGCCTGGCCCAAGGTCGGCATCTTCGCCCAGCGCGGCAAGAACCGGCCCAACCGCATCGGGGTGACGGTCTGCGACATCGTTTCGGTGGACGGCCTGTCGCTGGAGGTGCGGGGCCTGGACGCCATCGACGGCACGCCGGTCCTGGACCTCAAGCCAGTGATGGCCGGCTTCGCCCCGCGCGGCGAGCACCGCGAGCCCGATTGGGCACGGGAGATCATGAAGGACTACTGGTAGGCCAGCTTCATTCGTACACGAGGTTTTGGGCGAAGAACGGCAGCATGTCGGTATAGACCCGCCCCGTCGGGCCCCAGGTGCGATCGCCCCAGCCGCCGACATACTCCTCGGCCTCGTGCGGCACGCCGAACTCGACCAGGGCCCGCGAGAAGGCCTGGTTGGAGACCACGTGGTCGGGATTGGGGTCGTTGCGGCCCCAATCGAACTTGAAGCCGCGCAGGGTCTTCAGGTTGTCGGCGTAGCGCGACAGGTTCTGGCCCAGCAGGAAGCTGTTTTGAAGCTTGGCGGTCAGGGCCATGTCGACCGCGATGCGCCCGTCCGGACCCTTGCGCGCCGGCAGGTCGGCATAGAGCGGCGGCTTGTCGGGATTGGGCAGGTGGGCCTGGTAGATCGCCACGAACAGCTGCGAGAAGCCGTCGGCCTTCAGATCGTCCAGCGACCTGGCGTTCTGGATCAGGTCCCAGTTGGGCCGCGAGGACATGGTCTGCAGGCCCAGGCCCGTGCCCACCGGGTGGAGGGCGTAAACCGAACCGAACACGTCGGCGTGGCGCATGCCGAAGGCGATCGCGCCGTAGCCGCCCATGCGGTCGCCGGCCAGGCCGCGCGAATCCCGGGTCGCCAGGGTCCTGAACTGCTTGTCCGTCCACGGAACAAGGTCACGGACCATGAAGTCGTCCCAGCGGCCGGTCACCGGCGAGCTGGTGTAGATCGAGCTGCCCAGCGAGGTGCTGAAGTCGGCGGCGACCACGATCACCGGCGGGATCGCCCTGGCGGCGATCGCCTTGTCGAGCAGGGCGGCGAAGCCGTCGCGGTCGAAGGCCGCGCGCTCGTCCTCGAACAGGTTGTGCAGGTAGTAGACGACCGGATAGCGCCGGCCCGAGGCGTCGTAGCCGTCGGGCAGATAGACCCGCACCCGCCGCTGCGGACTGACGCCGATCTTGTTGCCGTCGAAGGCCTTGGACGCGACGACGAAGTCGCGCACCTGGCTCTGGGCCAGGGCCGGCGGTGCCGCCAGCAGGGTCATGAAGGCCGCCAGCAGCAGGCCGAGCCGGATCATCGGGACTCTCCGTGTCACACCCAGGGAGAACGCCACTCAACTGAAGGTCATCAGCGCCTCGCAATCAGGCGCATTTGCGGCGCCGCTAGCGCCGCTCGCCCTCGAACATGTAGTCGCGGGTGATCGGCAGGGCGCCGACCTTCTTGGCCACCTGGATCTGGAAGACCATGTGGCCGCCGTAGCGGAAGCCCAGCTCGGCCCCGCACAGGTAGAATTCCCACATCCGCCGGAACCGCTCGTCGAACATCGTCGGGATGTCCGGATCGGCCAGGAACCGCATCCGCCAGTGCTTGCAGGTCTCGGCGTAGTGCAGGCGCAGGATCTCGATGTCGGTGATCCACAGGCCCGCCGCCTCGACGGCTTTGACGATCTCCGACAGGCCCGGGATGTAGCCGCCCGGGAAGATGTACTTGGCCGTGAAGGCGTTGGTCGCGCCGGGGCCGCTCATGCGGCCGATGGCGTGGATCACCGCGCTGCCGTCGTCGGCCAGCAGGCGTTTCACGGTCTCGAAATAGGTCTGGAAGTTGGGCGCGCCGACGTGCTCCAGCATGCCCACCGAGACGATGCGGTCGAAGGTCTCATTGAGGTCGCGGTAGTCGGTCAGGCGGAACTCGACCTGGTCCGAAAGGCCGGCCTTCTCGGCCCGCTCCTTGGCCAGGGCCAGCTGCTCGGTCGACAGGGTGACGCCGGTCATCCGGGCCCCGTGGTCGGCCGCCAGGGTCAAGGACATGCCGCCCCAGCCCGAGCCGATGTCCAGCACCTTCATGCCCGGGGTGATGTTCAGCTTGGCGCCGATATGGGCCTTCTTGGCGGCCTGGGCATCCTCCAGCGTCATGTCGGGCCGCGCGAAATAGGCGCAGCTGTACTGCATGTCGGTGTCGAGGAAGCGCTTATAGAGCTCGTTGCCCACGTCGTAGTGGTGGGCGACGTTGCGGCGCGAGGCGATGCGGTCGTTGACCGACTGCACGGTGCGCTTGATCGCCTTGCGGGCCCGGGTGACCGGCGTGCCGCGCTTGGGCGTGCGCCCGCCGCTCCTGCCGACGATCTCCAAGAGGTCCCATAGGGTCCCCTGCTCGATCTTCAGGTCGCCTTCCATATAGGCCTCGCCCAGGCCCAGGCTGGGATTGGCCACCAGGCGGCGCAGGCCGCGGGCGTTGACCCGCATCGTCACGGGCGGGCCCGAGCCGTCGCCGGCCTTGGTGGTCGAACCGTTCGGAAGGTGGATGGTCAGGTCGCCGACCTTGACCATCTTTTTCAGCAGAGCTTCGATCATGGCCGCGAAGCTAAACCCAGCTTCGCGGCCGAGAACAGGCCGAAATTTTCATCCGCCCACCCTTGAAAATCGAGCCCCGAGGACCACGGAGGCGACCCGGTCAGCGCTCGCTGTCCAGGTGCGCCATCTGGGCTTCGGCGTAGCGCGTGCCCGCCGCGGCGTCGCGGGGCACCGCCCGCTCGATGGCGGCCAGGTCGTCGGCCGACAGGGCGACATCCAGCGCGCCCAGCGACTCGGCGAGACGCGCGCGGGTGCGGGCCCCGACCAGGGGCACGATGTCGTCGCCTTGCGCCGCCACCCAGGCGATGGCGATCTGGGCGACGCTGACGCCCTTGGCCGCCGCGATGGCGCGCAGGGCCTCCACCAGGGCCAGGTTCTTGTCGACATTGTCGCCCTGGAAGCGCGGGGAATAGGCGCGGAAGTCGCCCTGGGCCTTGCCCTGGCCCTTGTCCCAGTGGCCGCTGATCAGGCCGCGCGACAGCACGCCGTAGGCGGTCATGCCGATGCCCAGCTCGCGCAGGACCGGCAGGATCTTGTCCTCCACCCCGCGGGTGATCAGGGCGTACTCGATCTGCAGGTCGACGATCGGGTGGACGGCGTGGGCCTTGCGGATGGTCTCGACGCCCACCTCCGACAGGCCGATGTGGCGCACGAAGCCGGCCTGGACCATCTCGGCGATGGCCCCGACCGTGTCCTCGATCGGCACGTTCGGATCCAGGCGCGCGGGGCGGTAGATGTCGATGTGGTCGACGCCCAGGCGCTGCAGCGTATAGGCCAGCGAGGTCTTCACCGCCGCCGGGCGGCCGTCGAAACCGATCCAGCCGGCCCCGGGGTCGCGCTGGGCGCCGAACTTGACGCTGAGGATCGCCTTATCGCGCTTGCCGCCCTTCAGCGCCTCGCCGATCAGCATCTCGTTGTGGCCCATGCCGTAGAAGTCGCCGGTGTCGATCAGGGTGATCCCGGCCTCCAGGGCGGCGTCCAGGGTGGCCAGGCTCTCGGCGCGGTCGGACGGGCCGTACATGCCCGACATGCCCATGGCCCCCAGGCCCAGGGCCGAGACGACGGGACCGGTCTTGCCGAGTTGACGCGTTTGCATGGGGAAGTCTCCGAAGGGGGCGTGTTCGATGGCGGGGACTATGCGCCGCCGCCTCGCGTGCGATAATCCGTTCATCACCGCACAAGCCGTTCGGAAAATCGTACAATGGCCAAGCCCGACCTCGCCGATCTCGACGCCTTCACCGCCGTGGCCCGGGCCCGCAGCTTCCGGGGCGCGGCCGCCCAGCGCGGGGTCTCGGCCTCGTCGCTGTCGGAGGCCCTGCGGCGGCTGGAGGCGGACCTGGGCGTGCGCCTCCTGAACCGCACCACCCGCAGCGTCACCCCCACCGAGGCGGGCGAGCGGCTGCTGGCCCGGCTGACCCCCGCCCTGGCCGACGTCTCCCTGGCCCTGGACGAGGTCAACGCCTTCCGCGACAGCCCGACCGGCGTGCTGAAGCTGAACGTACCGGGCGCGGTGTCGCGGATCGTCTTCCCCGACCTGATCCCGCGCTTCCTGGCGGCCCATCCCGGGGTGCGGCTGGAGATCACCGCCGAGGACGCCTTCGTCGATGTGCTGGCGGCCGGCTACGACGCAGGCGTCCGCTACGACGAGCGGCTGGAGAAGGACATGATCGCCGTGCCCCTGGCCGGGCCGCAGCGGTTCGTCGTGGTCGGCTCGCCGGCCTATTTCGCCGCGCGCGGCCGGCCGAGCCATCCGCGCGAGGTGCTCAACCACCCCTGCATCCGCCACCGCTTCCCCAGCGGAGCCAGCTACGCCTGGGAGTTCGAGAAGGACGGCGAGGTCATCCGCGTCCAGCCCGAGGGCCCGCTGGTCACCAACAGCGGCGAGCTGGAACTGGCCGCCTGCGAGGCGGGCGTGGGCCTCTTGGCCACCTTCGAGGGCTTCGTCGCCCACGCCATCGCCGCCGGACGGCTGGAGACCGTGCTCGACGACTGGCTGCCGCCGTTCAGCGGGCCCTATCTCTACTATCCCAGCCGCCGCCACATGCCCGCGCCCCTGCGGGCGTTCGTGGACTTCGTGAAGGCCGAGCGGAAATAGGGCGTGCAGAACCCGTCCACGCCGGGTGAAATCTTCCCCGAACGCCCCGCGCTAAGCGTCGCATTAGAAAGCCTGTCCTTGCTTATGCGCCTTCCCGGGCGTAACGGGTCCGCTCCCGCCGCCGACGGCGGGCTCAAGTTTGAAATTGGAGGCTGCGATGGGTTACCGGGTCGCCGTGGTCGGCGCCACGGGCAATGTGGGCCGTGAGATGTTCAACATCCTCGAGGAAGTGAAATTCCCCGTGGACAAGATGCATGCGATCGCGAGCCGCAAATCCATCGGCGTGGAAGTCTCGTTCGGCAGCCAGATCATCCGTTGCGAGGACCTGGAGACCTTCGACTTCTCGACCGTCGACATCGTGCTGATGAGCGCGGGCGGGGCGATCTCGAAGGCCTGGGGCGAGAAGATCGGCGCGGCCGGTGCCATCGTCATCGACAATTCCAGCCACTTCCGGATGGATCCGGACGTGCCGCTGGTGGTGCCGGAAGTGAACCCGGACGCCGTCAACAGCCTGCCCAAGAACATCATCGCCAACCCCAACTGCTCGACCGCGCAGCTGGTGGTGGTGCTGGCCCCCCTGCACGCCGAAGCCAAGATCAAGCGGGTTGTCGTCTCGACCTACCAGTCGGTCTCGGGCGCGGGCAAGGAAGGCATGGACGAGCTGTGGGAGCAGACCAAGGGCGTCTACGTCCTCGGCGCGCCGCCGCCCAAGAAGTTCACCAAGCAGATCGCCTTCAACGTCATCCCCCACATCGACGTCTTCATGGAAGACGGCTTCACCAAGGAAGAGTGGAAGATGATGATGGAGACCAAGAAGATCCTGGATCCGTCGATCAAGCTGACCGCCACCGCCGTGCGCGTGCCGGTCATGGTGGGCCACGCCGAGTCGGTGAACATCGAGTTCGAGACCCCGCTGGACGAGGACGACGTCCGCGAGATCCTGCGCGACGCCGACGGCGTCCAGGTGGTCGATAAGCGCGAGGACGGCGGCTACATGACGCCCAAGGAAGCGGCCGGCGAGTTCCCGGTCTATGTCTCGCGCATCCGCACCGACCCGACGGTCGAGAACGGCATCGCGCTCTGGTGCGTGGCCGACAACCTCCGCAAGGGGGCGGCCCTGAACGCCGTGCAGATCGCCCAGCTGCTGCACGAAAAGGGCCTGATCAAGCAGAAACTCCCGGCCTAAGCCGCCGTCCGCAACAAGCGGGTGGACGATTTCAGGGGCTCCCGGGACATCAGGTCCCGGGAGCCCTTTTCATTTGCGATCTACGATTCGAGGGGACACGAAGCGATGTCGGCGGACCTGACCAAGAGCCCAGCCACGAACCAGGACGAGGCCCGGACGGCGTTGATCGCCGGGGTGGGCTGCTACCTCCTGTGGGGCTTCCTTCCGCTCTATTTCCACCTGCTGTCGAACCTGGGCGTGGGCCCGTGGGAGATGGTAGCGCACCGCACGCTGTGGGCCGCGCCCTGGGCCTTCCTCGCCGTGCTGCTGGCCCGCCAGGGCGGCCAGGTGGCGGCCGTGCTGCGCCAGCCCCGCACCCTGGGGATCCTGGCCCTGAGCACGGCGGCGATCTTCATCAACTGGTCGATCTACGTGTTCGCGGTCACCGCCGGCCACGTGATCGAGGCCAGCCTGGGCTATTACATCAACCCGCTGATGAACATGGCGGCCGGCGCCGTGCTGTTCCGCGAGCGGATCAGCCGCGAGGGGGCGATCGCCATCGGCCTGGCGGTGATCGGGGTGGCGATCCAGACGGCGGCCCTGGGCCACCTGCCGATCATTTCGCTGGGCGTGGCCCTGAGCTTCTGCGTCTACGGCATCCTGCGCAAGCAGGTGAAGGCCGACGCCCAGACCGGCCTATTCATCGAGTGCGCCTATCTGGCGATCCCGGGTCTGATCTATGTCCTGCACCTGCAGGCGACGGGCGCCGGCCACTTCGCCACGGGCGCGGGCGTCACCACCCTGCTGGCCCTGGCCGGTCCGGCCACCGTCGTGCCCCTGGCCCTGTTCGCCTGGTCGGCCCGCCGCATGCCGCTCAGCGCCATGGGCTTCCTGCAGTTCATCGCCCCGACCCTCCAGTTCCTGATCGGCGTGGCGCTGGGCGAGGCCTTCACCCCGCTGCGGGCCCTGTCGTTCGGCTTCATCTGGGCGGGCGTGGCGGTGTTCGCCTACGGGGCGTGGAAGCGGACGCGAGCGGTGGCGGCCTGAATCGGCGGGCCGGGGATGACGGGGCCGGGAAGTCGGCTAGGCTGACGGGCTCCAGGAGAGTCCGCCGCATGCCCACCCGACGTTCCGTGCTCGCCGCCGGCGGCGGCTTGGTCCTCACCGGCGCCCTGACCGGCGCGGCGCGCGACCCGCTGGACGACCTGCTGGCCGGGGCCGGCGATCCGGGCGCCGCCGTTCCGGGCCTGGCGGGCGCGGCGTTCAGGGACGCGTCCAGGCCCGGCGCGACGACCGTGGCGCGCGGCCTGGCCGACGTCGCGACCGGTCGCTCGATGACGGCGGACTCCCCGGCCCGCATCGCCTCGATCTCCAAGCTGGTCACGGCCCTGGGCTTCATGACCCTGGTCGAGGCCGGCAAGGTCGGGCTCGACGACGACGTCTCCGACATCCTGGGCTGGACCCTGCGCCATCCGCGCTTCCCCAAGGCGGCGATCACCCCGCGCCGGCTGATGTCGCACGCCAGCGGCCTGCGCAACGGCCCCAGCTATCCCGTCGCCTTCGGCCGCCCGCTGAGCGCGGCCCTGACGCCCGGCGGCGCCCAGTGGGACGACGGGGCCTGGTTCGGGCCGGCCGGCGAGGCCCCGGGCGACTGGTTCGCCTATGCCGACGTCAACTTCGCCGTGGTCGCCCAGCTGATCGAGCGGCTGTCGGGCCAGCGCTTCGACCGTTTCATGACCGCGCGGGTGCTGGGGCCGCTGGGCGTCCAGGCCGGCTTCAACTGGAGCGGCGTCGCCCAGGCGGTCCGCGACCGGCGCGCGGTGCTCTACCGCAAGGCCCCGTCCGACGACGGTCCCTGGGACGCGGCCGGCCCCTGGGTCGCCCAGCTCGACCAGACCCTCCCGCCCGCGCCCGAGCTCGCCGTCCGCGTGGCGCCCGAGGCGGCCGGGCGCGCGCTGGACAGCTACCAGCCCGGCGAGAACGGCTTCGTCTTCGGACCGCAGGGCGGCCTGCGGGCCTCGGTCGTCGACCTGGCGGCGATCGGACGGCTGCTGGCCCGGCGGGGCGCCCCGATCCTCAGGCCCGAGACCTTCGCCGCCATGACCACGCCGACCTGGCGCTTCGATCCGGCCCGCCCGAACGGCGAAGGCTATGGCGGCCTGATCCGCGCCTACGGCCTCGGCGTCCAGACCCTGACCGGGACGGCGGGAAGCGACGATCCTTTCGACGGCTGCGAGGGCTGGATCGGCCACGCCGGCGACGCCTACGGCCTGACCTCGGGCCTGTGGGTCCATCCGACGAAGGGCCGGGGGATGGCCTATCTGCTGACCGGCCAGGCCGCGCCGCTGGCGCGCAACAAGGGCCGCTCGAAGCTGACCCGCCAGGAAGAGGCCCTGGCCGGCCGGCTGGCGCGGGCCTGACGACGCCGTCGGACGGGGCATGGCGCCGGGCGCGCGCCTGGGCCATGCTCGCGGCCATGGCCGGCCCGCATCATCCCCCCTGTGACGAAGGCGTGATCCGCGCCGCCCGCCCCGAAGCCTCCGCGCCGCGCAAGCGCCTGGCCCTGGCGGCCACGGTGCTGGGCTCGAGCATGGCCTTCATCGACGGCTCGGTGGTCAATGTCGCCCTGCCGGCCATGCGCGCGGCGCTGAAGGCCGACCCCGCCCAGGTGCAGTGGATCGTCAACGCCTACCTCCTGCTGCTGGGCGCCCTGGTGCTGATCGGCGGCTCGGCCGGCGACCGCTACGGTCGGCGGCGGGTGTTCGTGATCGGGGTCGGCCTGTTCGCCGCCGCCTCGCTGGGCTGCGCCCTGGCTCCGGACGCCGGCTGGCTGATCGCCGCCCGCGCCGTCCAGGGGATCGCCGCGGCCCTGCTGGTCCCGGCCAGCCTGGCGATCCTGGGCTCCACCTTCGACGACCAGGAGCGCGGCGGGGCGATCGGGGCCTGGGCCGGGTTCGGCGCGGTGACCACGGCGATCGGGCCGGTGCTGGGCGGCTGGCTGGTCGACCATGTCTCGTGGCGCGCCATCTTCCTGATCAACATCCCGCTGGCGGTCGCCACGGTCTGGCTGGCCCTGGCCGCGGTGCGCGAGAGCCGCGACCCCGAGGTCGAGCGCCTTGACTGGCGCGGCGCGGTCCTGGCCGCCGCCGGCCTGGGCGCGGTGACCTGGGGCCTGACCGCCGCCGGCGAGCGGGGCTGGACCAGCCCGGCGGTCTGGGGCGCCCTGGCGGTCGGCGCGGCCCTGCTGGCCGGCTTCGTCGTCAGCCAGGCCCGCGAGGCCCATCCGATGATGCCGCTGGCGCTCTACCGCTCGCGGACCTTCAGCGGCGCCAACCTGCTGACCCTGGCGCTCTATTTCGGCCTGACCGGGGCCCTGTTCTTCCTGCCCTACGAACTGATCGCCCGGCACGGCTACGCGGCCGCCGCCGCGGGGGCGACCCTGCTGCCGTTCTCGCTGGTCATGGGAACCCTGTCGGGGGTGGCGGGCCGGCTGGCCGACCGGTTCGGGGCGCGGCCGATGCTGACGGTGGGCCCGATCCTGGCGGGGATCGGCTTCGCCCTGCTGGGCGGACCGTGGATCGGCGCGGGCTTCTGGACCGGCGTGCTGCCCGGCCTGCTGACCGTGGCCCTGGGCATGACCATCGCGGTCGCGCCCCTGACCAACACGGTGATGAGCGCCGTGGCCGCCAGCCATGCCGGCGTCGCCTCGGGGATCAACAACGCCGTGGCCCGGATCGCCGGCCTGCTGGCGGTGGCCATACTGGGCCTGATCTATTTCGCGTCGGGCCCGTCCGGCTATCCGTGGGTGATGGGGATCAGCGCGGCGACGGCGATCCTCGCGGGGATCGTCGGGGCGCTGACCATCGAGGGAAAGCCTAGCCGAAAGGCCTAGAACCGCTTGGCCACGCCCACCGCCAGCTCCAGGTCCGGCGTGTCGTGGTTCAGCCCCACATAGGCCGAGGCGTCCAGCTGGACGTCCTTCAGCGCGGGCGGGGTCCACGCGGCCGTCAGGTCGAAGCTGGCCGAGGTGACGTGGCCGGACGGGTCCTCGTCGCGATCGGCCCACAGCTCCACGCCCAGGGCCACCGGCCCGAACGACCGCCCGATCCCGACCGCCCCGCCGAAGCCGGCGTGACGGCCCGAGCCGTCGGCGTCGGCGCGGACGTCGACCTCGGGCGACAGGGCCAGCGACCAGTCGGCGTTCAGCGGCAGGGAGACGGGCAGGATCAGACCGCCCAGCCAGGTCCCGTCGCCGATCTGGTCCGATCCGACCGGCGCGGTGACGAAGGGCTGCAGGGCGACCGAGACGCCGTCGCCGCCCGGGTTCTTCAGCGACCAGCGCAAGGCCAGGCCCAGGTCGCCGACGCCGTCGGCGGTGGCGCTGGCGCCGCTGGCGCGGTCCTTGTCGTGGATCCGCTCGTAGGCGTTCCAGCTGAGCTGGCCCTCGACGCGGTCGGACAGGCCCAGCCGCAGCTCCAGGGTGCCGAAACTGGTGTCGTCGCTCGACGTCCCGCCGCCCCGGGTCCAAGCGCGGTCGGCCAGGCCCAGCTCGGCCTGGAAGCGGCCGGCGTCCAGTACGCAGGGCGGCGTGCCCTTGCCGGGCCGGTCGGCGCAGAAGTCGCGTCCGGTGTCTTGAGCGTGGGCGGTCGAGGCCAGGAGCCAGACGAGACCGGCGACGCTGACGATTCCGGCCTTGGCCATGTCCGCCTCCCTAGAGCGCTGTGTACGCCGCCTGGATCAAACGCACGGCGCGCGGATCCCCGATCAGCTCCGTGCCCTGCTTGTTCATCACATAGGCCCCGGACACGCCGCGCGAGGGGTCGGCGAAGGCGCACGAGCCGCCCCAACCGCTGTGGCCGAACGCCTCGGCCGTCGGGCCGTAGAAGAAGTTGGGCGTGTTGCGCATGAAGCCCGCGCCCCAGCTGATCACATAGGGCAGGACCAGGTCCTGGCCGACGATCCGCTCGGCGCTGGCCAGGGCGATCACCGCCGGCGACAGCACCGGGACGCCGTCCAGCTCGCCGCCCGAGGCCAGGGCGCCCATCAGCCGGGCCAGGGCCGGGGCGGTGGCGTGGCCGTTGGCCGAGGGGATCTCGGCCCGGCGCCAGTCGGCGGTGCCTCGGCCGCCGGGGGCGGCCCACTTGGTGATGAAGGCGGCCTTCACCGCCTCGTTCATCGCCCCGAACTTGGGCAGGGCGGTGGGGCGCATCAGCTCGGCGCAGCGGGCGTGCTCGCTGTCGGGCAGGCCGATCCAGATATCGAGGTCCAGCGGCCGGGCCAGGTCCTCGCGCAGGGCCGTCCCCATGGTCCGGCCGTCGACCCGGCGGAAGATCTCGCCGGCCGTGAAGCCGAAGGTCACCGGGTGGTAGCCGCTGGCCGAACCGACCGGCCACAGCGGGGCCATGGCGGCCAGCTTGGCGGTGGTGGCCTGCCAGTCGAACCAGATGGCCGGGTCGGTCTCGTCCGGGAAGCCCGACAGGCCGTCCTGGTGCGACATCACCTGGCCGACCGTGACGTCCTGCTTGCCGTTCTGGGCGAACTCCGGCCAGACCGAGGCGACGGTCTGGTCGTAGGACAACCGACCCTGGTCCACGAGGCGGGCGATCAGCAGGGCGGCGACGGCCTTGGTGGTCGAGAACAGCGGCGTCAGGGTGTCGGGCCCGAAGGCGACCTCGCGCTTGCGGTCGGCGAAACCGCCCATCAGGTCGACGACGACCTCGCCGTGGATGGCCAGGCTGAAGCGCGCCCCCAGCTCGCCTCCATCCTCGAAGTTCGCCGCGAAGGCGTCGCGGACGGCGGAGAAGCGGTCGGGGCAGAAGCCGGTGATGTCGACGGTCATGGGTGTGCTCTACTCCACCGCCGTTCAGCTTGTCACCCGCCACCACAACACCGTCATCCCGGGCCTTGTGCCCGGGATCCCTGGTTCAGCCCGCACGTGAAGCGCTTTGGCGCGCTGGCGCGCCACACCTCCGCCCTTGCGGCGGACAAAGGGGTCCCGGGCACAAGGCCCGGGATGACGGGCTGAATTTGTGGTCGCTGCCGTTAGGCCAGCCGCTCGATCCGCACGGTGGGCGAGGTCTGCTTGATCCGCGCGGCCATGGCCACGATGGGCAGTTCGGGCGCGTTCCAGATGTTGGCCGCCGTCACGGTCTCGGCCACGCCGCCCACGGCGCGGGCCAGGCCGTACGAGATGGTCTGGCCCTCCAGGATCGAGGCGGCGTAGAGGGCGGTCAGCAGGTCGCCGGTGCCGCTGGGCGAGCGCTCGGCCTTGGCGTGGGCGGCCAGCCAGGCCTCCTTGCGGTCGACATAGACCACGCCGATCTCGTTTCCTCTGTGCACGGACGACACCAGGGTCGGCTTGCCCAGCAGCCGGCCGGCGCGCACCGCCGCGTGGGGGTCGCGCGAGTCCGTGCCGGTCAGGCGCTGCAGCTCCCAGGCGTTGCAGGCCACGATGTCGGCGCGCGGGATCAGGTCGCTGGCGATGGCCTCGGCCACCTCGGCGGGGACATAGAGGCCCTTGCCGGCGTCGCCCATGGTGGGATCGACGATCACGGTCGGCTTGCGGGCCGTCGCGCCCTGCGGCGGGTTCTCGCGCGGCGTGGCGCGGACGGCATCGATGGTCCGGGCGGCGGCGCGCACCTGGGCGGCGCTGGCGAAATAGCCGGTGATGACCATGTCGGTCAGGCCGAACAGGCCGTTGGCCTCGATGCCGTCCAGCATGCCCTCCATCACCTCGATGGGCGCGGGCGCGCCGCCGGGGATGCCCCAGCCGGGATGGCGGCCGAACAGCACGGTCGGCACGACCATCGAGTCGATGCGGAACTGCACGAGGGCGGCGGCCTGGGCCGACGCGCCGACCCGGCTGCCGGCGACATGGCTGGAGATGATCAGAGCGAGCGGCATGACTAGCGGCTTAGCCGAGCATTGGGGACTTGAATAGGGCAAGCTGGGCCATGATCGGCGACTGACCGCATAACATCGGTATGTCTTTGCCCGAGCATCCCAGACCTTGTTCAACCGCCCAACGAAGAGGCCGCCGCGAAGCGGCGCCCGGCGGGCGGCGGCGTTGACTCGCCAAGCCTGACCATGGACAGGCTAAGGCCATGCTTGGTTTCATTTCGGACGGCCCTCTCCGTGCGGGCGCGACGCGCCGCTGCCGCCAATGCGGTTTCCGATCCGCCGTCGCCTCGTCGTTCCGCGTCGAGCGCGGCGGCGTGTTCGGCCGTCGGGGTCACGTCTGCTTCGGGTGCAAGCCCTATCAGGCCGGCCCCGATCGCGCCTACTGGCACAGCTGGTTCTTCCAGCTGTTCACCTCGGCCGCGATCGCCTGGTGGTGCAGCCTGGACGGCGGCTTCGCTTTCGGCGTCCTGCTCTGGCTGACCCTGGTCCTCGCCCGGCCGCTGGCCATCCTGGTCCACGAATCCGGACACGTCCTGGCCGCCAAGGCGGTCGGCTTCGACGTGGTCGACGCGCAGGTCGGCCGCGGCCCGGTGGCCTTGGCGCGCCGCGCCTGGGGCGTCCGGTGGTCGATCCATCGCTACGCGGCGCTGGGCGGGCTGACCCTGTTCATCCCGCCCGAGGGGGCCAGCCGTTGGCGCAGCGGCGTGAGCTACCTCGGCGGCGCCCTGGCCAACCTGGCGGCGGCGGTCGTGGCGGCGGTGCTCTTTCCGTTCGCGGACGGCGCCGCGGGGGGCCTGGCGGGGGCGGTCGTCGTCGGCTGGCTGTTCCTGAACCTGCTGATGGCGCTCAACGCGCTGTGGCCGAGCAAGGGCGTCGACCACCCCTCGGACGGCGCCCTGATCCTGGCGCTGCTGCGCAAGCCCGCGCCCGACGCCAACGAGCGGTTCCCCCTGCTCCGCCAGACCCAGCGCCTGACCTTGGCCGGCCGCTTTTCAGAGGCCGCCGACGCCTTCGAGGCCCAGCTGAAGGTCTGGCCGAACGATCCGTACGCCCTGGGCATGGTCGTCCACTGCATCTCCCTGGCGAAGGACGATCGCGCGGCGCTCGCCCGCTATCGCGCCCTGGCCGCCGAAGCGCCGGCCGGACCGCCCAGGCCGTTCGACTGGCATGCGTACATGGCCGGCTGGATGGCCGGCAATATCGCCTGGGCGGCGATCAACGCCGGACCCGACGCCGATCTCGACCTCGCCGAACGGCAGCTCCAGGTCGCCCTGTCGCTGCTGCCCGACGTCCCGGCCATCAAGGGGACCCATGGCGCTTGGCTGGCCGCCCGGGGGCAGGCCGACATCGGCGAGGGCCTGCTGGCTCAGGCGCTTCCCGAGCTGGAGACGCCCAGCGACAAGGCCGCCTTCGCCCGGCGGCTGGCCGAGGCCCGGCGGGCGCGCGCGGACGCCGTCGGCGCGGCCGAGGCCGAGCGGCTGGGCGATCACATCCTGAGCCGTGCGCTGGAGCGCCCGGCCGTCTAGCAAAAGGGCCCGCCGCGTTTCCGCGGCGGGCCCTTCCGGCTTGGCGGTGAGGCCAGGCTTAGTAGCGGTAGTGACCCGGCTTGAACGGACCCTTCACCGGCACGTCGATGTAGTCGGCCTGTTCCTTGCTCAGCACCGACAGCTTGGCGCCCAGCTTCTCCAGGTGGAGGAAGGCGACCTTTTCGTCGAGGTGCTTGGGCAGGGTGTAGACGTCGTTCTTGTAGGCCGACTTGTTGGTCCACAGTTCGATCTGGGCCAGGGTCTGGTTGGTGAACGAGGCCGACATCACGAACGAGGGGTGGCCCGTGGCGTTGCCCAGGTTCACCAGGCGGCCTTCCGACAGCAGGATGATCTTCTTGCCGTCCGGGAATTCCACGTGGTGGACCTGCGGCTTGATCTCGTCCCACTTGAAGTTCTTCAGGCCGGCGACCTGAATTTCCGAGTCGAAATGGCCGATGTTGCAGACGATGGCGTTGTTCTTCATCCGACGCATGTGGTCGACGGTGATGACGTCCTTGTTGCCGGTCGCCGTCACGTAGATGTCGGCCTTGTCGGCGACGTCGTCCAGGGTCTGGACCTCGTAGCCTTCCATCGCCGCCTGCAGGGCGCAGATCGGGTCGATTTCGGTGACGATCACGCGGGCGCCGCCCTGGCGCAGCGAAGCGGCCGAGCCCTTGCCCACGTCGCCGTAGCCGCAGACCACCGCGACCTTGCCCGACAGCATGACGTCGGTGCCGCGACGGATGGCGTCGACCAGCGATTCACGGCAGCCGTACAGGTTGTCGAACTTCGACTTGGTGACGCTGTCGTTGACGTTGATGGCCGGGAACGGCAGCTCGCCCTTGGCGGCCATCTGGTACAGGCGGTGCACGCCCGTGGTGGTTTCTTCCGACACGCCGCCGATGGCGTCGCGGATCGCCGAGTAGAAGCCCGGCTTTTCGGCCAGGTAGCGCTTCATCACGGTGTAGAGCGCTTCTTCTTCCTCGTTCTGCGGGTTGTTCAGGATCGAGGGATCCTTCTCGGCCTTCGGGCCGAGGACGCACAGCAGGGTGGCGTCGCCGCCGTCGTCGAGGATCAGGTTCGGATAGCCGCCGTCATGCCATTCGAAGATCTTGTGGGCGTATTCCCAGTACTCGACCAGGTTCTCGCCCTTGAAGGCGAAGACCGGGACGCCGGCGGCGGCGATGGCGGCCGCGGCGTGGTCCTGGGTCGAGAAGATGTTGCACGAGGCCCAGCGGACCTCGGCGCCCAGCGCCGTCAGGGTCTCGATCAGCACGCCGGTCTGGATGGTCATGTGCAGGCTGCCGGCGATGCGGGCGCCCTTCAGGACCTGGGCCGGGCCGTATTCGGCGCGGGTGGCCATCAGGCCGGGCATTTCGGTCTCGGCGATGGCGAGTTCCTTGCGGCCGAAATCGGCGAGCGAGATGTCCTTGACGATGTAGTCGGCCACGGTCGGCTCCTGCGGTCGGGGGATGGTCTTGGGCGGTCTATACCGCGCCCGGGCCCTTCTCGCAATTAAGGCATAAGGATTTCTTTATATGCCGGGCCGACAGACCGTCCGCCGCTAGCGCACCTCGGCGTGGAACGCGGTCGGCCAGTCGTAGCCGTAGCCCCGGCAGACCGGCATGACCGTCGCCTCGGACAAGGCGAAGACCTCGCCGCTCCAGACCCAGGCGGTGGAGTTGCCGCAGTCGCCGACCCCGCGCCCCTTGCTGTAGGACGACAGGACGCGGGTCTTGGGATCGTAGTCGGCGTTGGTGGCCAGCCCGTCGTCGACGCCCTCCAGCGGCGCCAGGACCGCCTTCCCCGCCTTGTCGACCACCACGAACAACGAGTCGAAATTGTAGGCCCCGCCGCTGCACGGGACCTGCCACAGAACCTGGTCGGCCGACAGGCGATAGGCCTGGGGCTTCTGGCTTTCCCAGTCGGGCCCGACGTCGCATTCGGCCTTGCGCAGCAGGGCCTGGACCGGCGCGGGCGGCTTGGACGGCAAGCCGGTCTGGGCGGCGGCCGGGGCGGCGCGCAGCACCGGAACGGGCGGCGGGGCGGGGACGCCGGAAGCCGGGGTCGCGCCCTTGGCGACCATGGCCGTCACCGTGCCGACCCGCTTCTGCTGGTCGTCGGCGTAGCGCAGGGCCGCGACCATGCCGGCCAGCGACACCTGGCCCACCGTCTTGTCGCCGGCCCGGATCGTCAGCACCGCGCCGTTGCGCGCCGCGCCCAGCAGCGGTCCCACCTGGGCGTCGTCGAGCACGACGGTGAAGCCGCCGGCCTCGCTCAGGGGCTTGGACCGCGCGGTCAGCACCACCTTGCCGTCGACCGCCAGGACGGGCGGCTTGCCGCCGAGGCCGGCCTCGCTGTCGGACTGGTCGATCTCGACCTTGGCCGGCGCGCCCGCCGCGGCGGCGCGGGTCAGGCGCAGGACGGCCGGCAGCTCGCCCTCCTCGGACCCGAAGCCGACGACCGTGCAGGCCCGCAGGTTGTCGCAGACCACCGTCCAGTCCTTGAAGCTCTCGACGCCGTCGGCGCGGGCCGCGACGGGGGCCGCGACGGGAACCAGGGCCAGGACGGCCAAGCCCAGGGCTGGGATTTCGATCTTCATGCGACGCCTCCGATAAAGAGGAACGATCACCAGAACCGTTTGGCCTCGACGAAGCTGACATAGGCACCCTGGGCGTCGGCCAGCAGCTCGGCTTCGTGCTCGGCGCCGCCCGCCGTCAGCCGCCCGGCGGCGAAAGCGGCCTCGGGATCGTCGCACGACAGGGCCACCTCGCGGGCCAGGGCCTCGCGCCCGGCCAGGTCGTTCAGCAGGCCCAGGGCGTCCTGCAGATCCTTGGTCGCCTCGACGAAGCCGGCCAGGCGCTTGGGATGGTCGGGGAACAGCCCGCCCAGGTCCTCGACGGCGTAGCGCAGCTTCTTGCCTCGGATGCGCAGGTGGTGGCGGTCCTCGGGGCTGAGGGAGATCAGGTCGCGGCCGTCCTTGCGGATGCGGCGGCGGCGCTTGTCCAGCGCCTTGGCGGCGAAGGCGGCGGCGGGCTTCTCGCGACGCTTCTTCAGCCGGGCGTCGGTGGTCCAGGCGCCGGCCTCCAGCCAGGCGGCGGCGTCGATGGCCAGGGCGCGGAAGCGGGCGCTGTCCACGGCCGAGTCGGCCTTGGCGTAGGCCTCCGTCTGGGCGGCCAGCAGCGCCTTGCCGAACGCCGCCAGCGCCCGGGCCTCGTCCTGGACGGCCTCGCCCGGGTCCTCGCTCGGCTCCTGGGCCGTCTGGCGCTCGACGGCGGGGCGCCAGACGTCGGCGATGAACACGTCCAGGCCGCGCGCCGCGCCCAGGGCGTCGGCCAGCCATTTCAGCTCGGCCTTGACGTGGAGGGCGGCCGGATCGCCGGCCAGGGCCTTGAAGGTGGACAGCAGGGCGCGGAACCGCCGGGCCGCCACGCGCAGCCGATGCACGCGCTCGGGACCGGGACGGGCGCGCAGGGCCTCGGCGGCGGCGCACAGCCGGTCCAGGGCCGCGCGGCCCAGGGCCTGCAGCGCCTCGCCCGTGGTCGCGTCGGGCTTCAGGGACGCCTCGGCGCGCGGGCCTTCCGGCTCGCCCAGGGCGAGGGCGTAGCCGCGCTCGGCCTTGCTGACCAGGGACAGGCGCAGCGGCGCGTGGGCGGCCAGGTCGCGGGCCAGGTCGAACAGCACGCGCGGCGCGCCGGCCTTCAGCTCCAGCTCCAGCTCGCTGACCGCCGCGCGGCGGTCGTCGGCCAGCAGCTCGCCCTGGTCCAGGGCCGCCTCGATGGTCGCCCCGTCGCGCTCGACCAGCCGGGTCACGCGCCGGACGTTGGTGGCGAACACCGGGGCCAGGGCGTCGCCGTTGATGACCTGGGCGGCCGGGGTCTTGGCCAGCAGCTCGCGGTCGGGCTCGGGCCCGGCCACCGCGTTCTCCCACTCGCCCCGGGCGAACACCCCGCCGGACGAGGCCGATTTCAGGGTCTGCTTGCGGCCGTTCTCGCCGTCGCGGATGCGCAGGCCGAAGCCCGCCTTGCGCAGGGCGTGGTCGACGGTGTCGAAATAGGTGGCGTCGAGCTGTCGAACCGCCTCCCGCCCCTCAAGCCGGGCCAGGATCGCGTTCGAAGACTCCGGGGCGATCAGGAACTTCAGCTCGATTTCGTGATCCATGCGACAATTATAACTTGGCCGACGGCGTTTGGCTGCATCGGGCCGTGACGGGGTGCGCACGTTGGACGTGCTTGCCATTCCCTTTGACCGAGTCCAAACCTGCGCGCCATGAGCCAGATCAACGCCGCCCAGCCCCGTTACGATTGGACCCTCGACCAGGTCGAGGCCCTGTTCGACCTGCCGTTCATGGAGCTGGTGTTCCAGGCCGCGACCGTGCACCGGGCCTGGTTCGACCCGTCGGAAGTGCAGCTGTCGCAGCTGCTGTCGGTCAAGACCGGCGGCTGCGCCGAGAACTGCGGCTATTGCAGCCAGTCGGCCCACTTCAAGACCGGCCTGAAGGCCGAGAAGCTGATGGACGCCGACGTGGTGATCGCCAAGGCCCGCGAGGCCCGCGACGGCGGGGCCCAGCGCTTCTGCATGGGCGCGGCCTGGCGCGAGCTCAAGGACCGCGACCTGCCCAAGCTGGCGGCCATGATCGGCGGGGTGAAGGCCCTGGGCCTGGAGACCTGCGCGACCCTGGGCATGCTGACACCGGAACAGGCCAAGTCGCTGAAGGACGCCGGCCTCGACTACTACAACCACAACCTCGACACCGGCCCGGAATATTACGGCGACGTGGTGTCGACCCGCACCTACCAGGAGCGCCTCGACACCCTGGCCTATGTCCGCGACGCGGGCATGAGCACCTGCTGCGGCGGCATCGTCGGCATGGGCGAGACGCGCCGCGACCGGGCCAGCCTGCTGCACCAGCTGGCCACCCTGCCCAGCCATCCCGACAGCCTGCCGATCAACGGCCTGGTGCCGGTCAGCGGCACGCCGCTGGGCGACGCCATCCTGAAGGACGGCGCCAAGGCCATCGATTCGATCGAGTTCGTGCGGACCATCGCCGTGGCCAGGATCGTCTGCCCGAAATCGATGGTCCGCCTGTCGGCCGGCCGCGACGACATGGGCCGCGAGCTGCAGGCCCTGTGCTTCCTGGCCGGCGCCAACTCGATCTTCGTCGGCGGCAAGCTCTTGACCACCCCGCTGCCGAACATGGACGACGACAGCAAGCTGTTCCACGACTTGGACCTGCGCCCGATGGGCGCGAAGGCCCCGGAAGCGGTGGCGGCGGAGTAGATTCAGATTTCCCTCCCCCTTGTGGGGAGGGTGGCCCCGAAGGGGTCGGGTGGGGTCTGATGACTCAGGGGTGGCGGCGAAGCCCCACCCACCAGCTTCGCTGGTCCCCCCTCCCCACGAGGGGGAGGGAAAAGCGACTTCTATCTTTCCTCGTCGAACCGGTTCGAGACCAGTTCCGTCAGCGCGTCGAGCGCCGCCTCGGCCTCGGGGCCCTCGGCGGCGATGTCGATGGTGGAGCCGATGCCGGCGGCCAGCATCATGAGGCCCATGATCGAGCGGGCGTCGACGCTGGTGCCGTCGCGGGCGACCGTAACCTCGGCGTCGAAGCCGGAGGCCAGCTTGACGAACTTGGCCGAAGCGCGGGCGTGGAGCCCCCGCTCGTTGACGATCTCGACCGTGCGCGCCGCCATGCGACTCATTTTTCTCCCGCCAGCACGTAGGAGGCCACGGAGATATATTTCCGTCCAGCCTCCTGGGCGTGGGCGACGCAGGCCTGCAGGTTCTCGCGCTGGCGCACGCTGGCCAGCTTGATCAGCATCGGCAGGTTCAGACCGGCGATGACCTCGGCCTTGGTCTGCTCCATCACCGAGATGGCCAGGTTCGAGGGCGTGCCGCCGAACATGTCGGTGAGCAGAATCACGCCGTCTCCGTCCTGATCGACGGCGGCGCAGGCCTTCAGAATGTCCGACCGGCGACGCTCCATGTCGTCTTCCGGGCCGATGCAGATGGCCTTCACCGCGCTCTGCGGTCCGACCACATGCTCCATGGCGGAGACGAACTCCTCCGCCAGCCGCCCGTGCGTGACTATCACGAGCCCGATCATGCCTGATCTCTCAAACGGGATCCCCATAACCCGTGGCGGCAGGGAGGCGCCGCGCGGGCCGTCTTGATACGCTTGTTAGTCGGCGACTCCAAGATGCTCGAACATCCGTCTGATTTTCCCGGGGGCGCCGGGTTCCAGAGGCCACAGGTCCAGAACGCGCGTGGAGACGCCTTCGATGACTTCGAACATGGGGTCCGGCAGCCGTTCCACCGCCTGCGGCCGATCCACGCACCGCACCAGGAGGTCGATTCGGCAGAAGGGCTGGCTGGCCTGGGGCAGCACGCCCAGGCCCCGCGCCTCGATGAGGCCGGCCAGCGCCTCCGGCGCGCGGCCGTAGAGCCCGCCGCCCGAAACGAACACCTGGGTGCGGTCGTCGGCGACCAGCACGAAGCCCTGATCCAGGGCCCGCAGCGCCAGATCGCTCTTGCCGACGCCCGACGGACCTTCGATCAGCGCGCCGCGCCAGGTTCCCGCCATCCGGCGGGCGATCAGGCCGGCATGGCGGATCATTCGCGCGGGCCGCCGTGATGGTGGGGGCCGTGGGCGCCGGCCTCGGGCAGGTCGACCCGGAACCGGGCCCCGATCACCTTGCCCTCGGCGTCCTTGCGGTTCTCGGCCCGCATGGTCCCGCCGTGCGCCTCGACGATCTGGCGGGCGATCGACAGGCCCAGGCCCGAATTGCCGCCGAACGCCTTGCCCTTGGGCCGCGAGGTGTAGAAGCGCTCGAAGATGGTCTCCAGATTGTCGGGCGGGATCCCCGGGCCGTCGTCGTCGACCGTGACGATCAGCCGGTTGTGCTGGTCGCGCAGGCCGGGATCGCGGCTGAGCGTGACCCGCACCTCGCCGTCGGCGGCGCTGAACGAGCGGGCGTTGTCGATCAGGTTGCGGAACACTTGGCCCATCGGGGTCTCGCGCGCCACGATCCGGGCGTGCTGCGGCGCGCGCTTGGCGTCGAAGGTCACCCGTACGCTGCCCGGCGCCTCGCCCGGACGCAGCTGGGCCTCGTAGAGGTGGATCACTTCGGCCAGCAGCAGGTTCAGCTCGAACGCCCGCGGCGCCTCGCGCGACAGCTCGGCGTCCAGCCGGGAGGCGTTGGAGATGTCGGTGACCAGGCGGTCCAGGCGGGTGACGTCCTGCTGCAGGATGGCCAGCAGCCGGGCCCGGGCGGCCGGGTCGGTCACCAGGTCCAGGGTCTCGATCGCCGAGCGGATCGAGGTCAGCGGATTCTTGATCTCGTGGGCGACGTCGGCGGCGAAGCGCTCGATGGCGTCCATCCGCTCCGACATCGAATCGGTCATCTCCTCCAGGGCCCGCGACAGGTCGCCCAGCTCGTCCTTGCGGTCGGAGATGTCGGGCAGGGAGATGGCCCGGGCGCCGTCCAGCCGCACGCGGTCGGCGGCGCTGGCCATGCGCAGCACTGGCTGGGCGATCAGGCGGTTCAGCAGGAACGACGAGATCAGGGTGGTGGCGATGGCGATCAGGGCGAAGGGCAGCAGGGCCTTGCGCTCGGCGGCGATGATCTGGTCGATATCGCCGGCTTCCAGGGTCAGCACGCCCAGCACGGCGCGCACGTGCTGGATGGGAATCGACACCGACACCACGCGCTGGCCCATCTCGTCGATGCGGGTGCCGGCCACGGGCTCGCCCAGCTTGGCCTGGGCGATCTCGGCGGCCAGGGCCTCGCGGGCGGCCTTGGCGACCTCGGGCTTGGTGTCGGTATCCCGGGTCGGCAGGCCGAAGGCCGGCTGGCCGGGCTTGCGGGCCGGCGGCAGGACCTTGGACTCCACCCGGTCGGCGACGACGTAGCTGTCGGCCAGCTGGTTGCCCTGGGCGTCGAACAGCCGCGCCCGCTGCGAGCGGGGGATGAACAGGCTCTGCAGGATGTCGCTGGCCTGGTCGGGGGCCAGGCGCGGCTCGGGGTCTCCGACCGTGGCGGCCAGGTCGATGACGTTGGCGATCAGCTCGCCCTGGGTGGTCAGGCTGTCGATGCGCGTGTTGATCAGGCCGCTGCGCAGCTCGTTGAGCACCAGCGCCCCGCCCAGCAGCACCGCCAGGGCCAGCAGGTTCAGGCCGATGATCAGCCGGCCCAGGCGCGAACCCCTGGGCCAGGCGAATTTCGGCCACGTCAGGCGCCGTTTCGGCTTGCCCTCAGGCCCGCTGTCCGAGGCCATCTTGCGATCAGGATTCGCGATATCGGTAGCCGACGCCATACAGGGTTTCGATGGAATCGAACTCCGGATCGACCTGGCGGAACTTCTTGCGCATGCGCTTGATGTGGCTGTCGATGGTGCGGTCGTCGACATAGACCTGATCGTCGTAGGCGGCGTCCATCAGGTTGTCGCGGCTCTTCACGAAGCCCGGGCGCTGGGCCAGCGACTGCAGCAGCAGGAACTCGGTGACCGTCAGGCGCACCGGCTTGCCGTCCCACAGGCTGTCGTGGCGCGCGGAATCGAGCGTCAGCTTGCCGCGCTTCATGATCTTGGAATTGGCCGCGCCCGGGGCGGCGCCGGCGGCGTCCTCCTCGTCCGGACGGGCCCGGCGCAGCACGGCCTTGACCCGCTCCAGCAGCAGGCGCTGGCTGAACGGCTTGTGGATGTAGTCGTCGGCCCCGAGGTTGAAGCCGAGGATCTCGTCGATCTCGTCGTCCTTGGAGGTCAGCATGATCACCGGGATCTCGGTGGTCTGGCGCAGGCGCCGCAGCACTTCCATGCCGTCCATGCGCGGCATCTTGACGTCCAGGATCACCAGGTCGGGCGCCTGGCTCTCGACCGCGTCGAGACCGGACGCGCCGTCGTAGTAGGCCTTCACGACATGGCCATGGCTTTCCAGCGCCAGCGAAACCGAGGCGACGATGTTCTCGTCGTCGTCGATGAGAGTAATATCGGCCATCGAGCCCTATGGGTCCTTTCGCGGATTTCCTGTCGATACTATCGACCGGCGTCGCCCGCTACAACGCGCGGGGCGGCTAAGCTTTCCCGTTCTTTTGCGGCTCCAGCGTGGCGCGAATGCGGCGCGCCCCGACAACCCGCGCGGCGGCAACCTCACCTTAAGGTCTTGTATCCCATAACGGAGTCTCGGGGAGCCCTTTGCCTATGAGCGACCAAGTCCATTACGAGCTGTTCGTGCGCCGCAAGCCCGGCGCGCAATGGACGCTCGACATGGCGACCGAGATCCGGACCCACGCCCTTCAGACCGCCGAGGAGGCTCTGGAGCAGGGCCGTGCGGTGGCCGTGCGCGTCAGCAAGGAAACCCTCGACCCCGAGACGCGCGAATACAAGTCGATCGCCATCTTCACCAAGGGCCAGGTCGACGGCGGCAAGCCCAAGAAGCAGCAGGAGGACCTGGATCCCCTCTGCGTCCAGCCGTCCGACCTCTACACCGCCCACGCCCGCGACCGCATCGGCCGGTTGCTGGAGGGCTGGCTGGACCGCCACAACGCCACGCCGTTCGAGCTGCTGCACCGTCCCGACCTGGTCGAGAAGCTGGAAGCCTCCGGCACCGACCTGCAGCACGCCCTGCAGAAGATCGCCATCCCCGAGGCCGAGGCCCGGGGGATGTCGGTCCACGAACTGATCCGCACCTTCCAGGGCCTGGTCGAGCGCACCGTCGCCAACCTGATGAAGGCGTTCAAGAAGGGCGACCTGCCGGACCTGGACAAGGAAGGCTTCGCCCGCGCCGCCGAGCGCCTGGCCATCGATCCCGACCGCGCCTTCCTGCTGGGCGCCGGCGTCGCCGCCTCGATCGCGCCCGGCAAGAACTGGTCCGAGAAGATCGCCCGCCTGCTGGACCTGGCCGACGCCGCGCCCAGCGAGCCCAAGGCCCGCGCCGCCGCCCTGGCCGCCATCGAGACGCCCCTGGCCGAGATCATCGGCTCCAAGGCCGGCATGGCCGACCTCCTGGGTGGTCAGAAGGAGGGCGGCGAGGCCGACCTCGGGACCACACTGGCCGCCATGACCCGCCTGGCGGGCGGGGCGCAGGTCGAGGCCCTGATCCGCGTCGAGACCGGCGTGCGCAACTGCATGCCCGAGCTGTCGGGCACGGCCCGGCGCCTGTGCGAATGGCTGAGCGGCGAGGAATTCCCCGCCGTGCGCATGTCGATCGCCCAGCGGGTGCTCAAGGAACTGAACGGCGTGCGCCGCCTGAAGCCGGCCGACGCCGAGCAGGAGATCGAATATCTCCGCGCCCTGGCCATGAGCCTGACGGCCGCCGCCGGCCGCATCCTGCCGCCGGAAGACATCACCAGCGCCTTCACCACCCGGTCCAAGACCCTGCTGAACGGCGAGTTCATCGAATCCCTGCTCGGCCGCGACCGCTCGTCGCGCGAGGAGGTGCAGATGCTGATCCGCCTGGCCGAGAACGTCATGGGCGCGGTCAACAAGCGCACGGCGGCCCGCTGGCTGTCGGCCAACGTCCTGGCCCTGCGCTTCGAGCGCGAGCTGCGCCAGGGTCCGGACTCGGCGGCCGCCAAGCTGGCCGCCCTGGCCGCCCTGCAGAAGGCCCTGGTCCGCTCGGGCCTGGTGGTCGAGGACTACGAGCCCCTGTGCGCCCGCCTGGGCGAGGTGGGCGGCATGATCGAGACCGATGCGCGCCTGGTCGCCATGCTGGTCCGCGCCCCGGCCCCGCTGCTTCAGAAAATGTCGGTGCTGATCAAGCTGGCCATGGGCGAGGCCGGCCCCACGGGTCCCGTCGCCGACCGGGCCAAGACCGAAGTGATGAAGCTCGCCCGGGCCCCGGAAGCCCGTGAGGAGCTGGCCAATTCGCCGGAGACGATGGACCTGCTCAAGGGCATGGTTCAGCAGAAGGCGGCGGCTTAGCAATCTCGCCCTCTTTCAAAGAGAGAGGGATTCTCCCAGCGCCTCGACCACCCTGTCCACGTCCCCGTCCGCCATCGTCGGATAGAGCGGCAGGGTCAGGCAGCGCGCGTACCAGGCGTCGGCGCCGGGCAGGTCCAGGGCGCCGTAGCGGCTCTGGTAGTAGGGCTGGCGGTGCACCGGGATGTAGTGGACCTGACTGCCGACGCCGCGCGCCTTCAGCGCCTCGACCACCGCCAGGCGGGTCGTGCCCAGGGCTTCGAAATCGATCAGCACGGTCAGCAGGTGCAGGGCCGGGTCGGACCAGGCCGGGCTCTCCGCCAGGCGCACGGCCGGGGCCAGGGCCGCCAGCTTTTGCCGATAGAGCGCGGTCAGCGCCTTCCGGCGGGCGACGAAGCGGTCGAGCTTGGCCAGCTGCGAGATCCCCAGGGCGCACAGCACGTCGGGAATGCGGTAGTTGAAGCCCAGCTCGGGCATCTCGTACCACCAGGGCTCGGCGCCGGCCGGCCGTTGCATGCCGTGGCCGCGCAGGCTGCGGGCCCGGGCCGCCAGGGCCGCGTCGTTGGTGGTCAGCATGCCGCCCTCGCCCGTGGCCAGGGTCTTGACCGGATGGAACGAGAAGCTGGCGAAGCTGGAATAGGCGCCGTCGCCCACCGGATGGGCCGCGCCGTCGAAGGTCCCGACCGAGCCCAGGGCGTGGGGCGCGTCCTCGACCAGGGTCGCGCCGGCCGAGGCGGCCAGGTGGCGCAGGGCCGGCAGGTCGCAGACGTCGCCACGCAGGTGCACCGGAAGCACGGCGCGGACCCGGCGGCCTTCGGCGCGCTTCAGGGCCTCGGCCAGGGTCTCGGGCGTCATCAGGCCGCTGTCGGGATCGACGTCGGCGAACACCACCTCGGCCCCGACGTAGCGGGCGCAGTTGGCGGTGGCCAGGAAGGTGACCGACGGCGCGATGCAGACGTCGCCCCCCTTTCCTTCATTGGCGCCGACCCCCAGGGCCATCATCGCCAGGTGCAGGGTCGCCGTGCCGTTGGCCACCGCGATAGCGTGCTCGGCCCCGACCTTGGCCTTGAAGGCCGTCTCGAAGGCCTCGACGGTCGGGCCGGTGGTCAGGAAGTCGGCGCGCAGGGCCGCCGCGACCGCCGCCACGTCGTCGTCCTCGATGGTCTGACGGCCGTACGGCAGGAACGGCGGGCCGCTCATCAGGCCTTCTCGGCCAGCATGGCGTTCAGGCCGTCCTCGCTGAGCCAGTCGTCGTTGCTGTCGCTGCTGTAGCTGAAGCCCTCGGCGACCTCCTTGGTCCCCGCCTCGCCCCGGAAGGCCTTGCGCGGATATTCCACGAAGGTCGGCTCGATCACGTAGCGGTCGGCCAGCTCGACGGTGGCGCGGGCGTCGTCGGCGCTGATCATCATCTCGTGCAGCTTCTCGCCGGGGCGGATGCCGATGATCTTCACGCCGGCGGCCGGCGACATGGCCTTGACCAGGTCGGGCATGGTCATGGACGGGATCTTGGGCACGAAGATCTCGCCGCCGCGCATGATCTCCAGCGACGACAGCACGAACTCCACGCCCTCGTTCAGGGTGATCCAGAAGCGGGTCATGCGCGCGTCTGTGACCGGCAGCTCGGTCGCGCCCTGGCTCAGCAGGCGCTTGTAGAGCGGCACCACGCTGCCGCGCGAGCCGACGACGTTGCCGTAGCGGACCACCGCGAAGCGGGTGCCGATGTCGCCCGACAGGTTGTTGGCCGCCACGAAGGTCTTGTCCGAGGCCAGTTTGGTCGCGCCGTACAGGTTGATCGGGTTGCAGGCCTTGTCGGTCGACAGGGCCACCACCTGCTTGACGCCGTTGTTGAGGCTGGCCCAGACCACGTTCTCGGCGCCCAGCACGTTGGTGTGGATGCATTCCGAGGGGTTGTATTCGGCGGCCGGCACCTGCTTGAGGGCCGCGGCGTGGATGACGATATCGACGCCGCGCAGGGCCAGGGTCAGGCGCTCACGGTCGCGCACGTCGCCCAGGAAGAAGCGCATCTTGCCGTAGGTCGCCTCGTCGAACTGCTCGCGCAGCTCCAGCTGCATGTCGCTCTGCTTCAATTCGTCGCGGGAATAGACGATCACCTTCCGCGGGTTCGCCCGCTTGAGCACGGTTTCGATGAAGCGGCGGCCAAACGACCCGGTGCCGCCGGTCACCAGGATGACCTTGCCGTCCAGATCGAGCTTTTTCGGTGAAAAGCGCCCCAATTTCAGTCTCCTACGCCCCCGCCGCGAACCGCAGGCGACCTGCCGCGCTCGGGACGATTCATGGTTAACGGCCCTTTGTGCCCCGCCAGACGTAAAGAGGACGTCAACCACGTCGTGTCACAAGGGGCCATGCGCCGCGCCCTCCTCATTCCCGTCCTGTCGCTGCTGGCGACCGCCAGCCTGGCCGCCCCGCCCGCCTTCGCCGGTCACGGCAAGGAGGAGAAGAAGGCGCCGCCGACCTATTTCGCCCTCCAGCCGCTGACGGCCACGACCATCCGCCGCGACGGCCGCCGGGGCGTCATGACCCTGGAGGCCGGGATCGAGGCCAAGGACCCGACCCTGATGGAGCGCGCCCAGCAGTCCGAGCCCCGCCTGCGCGCCGCCTTCGCCCAGGTGTTGATGACCTACACCGCCGGCATGCCGCGCGGCGCTGCGCCGGACCTGAACTATCTGGGCGACAAGATGCAAGACGCCGCCGACAAGGTGCTGGGCCGCAAGGGCAGCAAGGTGCTGCTCGGTTCGGCGATGGTGAACTAGGGCGCCGACTTCTTCCGCCGCGCCTTGAAGAACCCCCGCAGCAGGTCCGCGCTCTCCTGGGCCATCACCCCGCCGGTCACGTCCGGCCGCCAGTGGCAGGTGGGCTGGGCGAAGAATTTCGGGCCGTGGACCACCGCCCCGCCCTTGGGGTCCTCGGCCCCGAACACCACCCGGCCGATGCGGGCGTGGCTGATCGCCCCGGCGCACATGGCGCAGGGCTCCAGCGTCACCACCAGGGTCAGGTCGGTCAGGCGGTAGTTGCCCAGCTTGGCCGCCGCGATCCGCATCGCCGCGATCTCGGCGTGGGCCGTGGGGTCATGGGCGCCGATCGGACCGTTGCCGGCCCGGGCGATCACCTCGCCGGTCTTCGGATCGAGGATCACCGCCCCCACCGGCGTCTCGCCCGCAGCGGCGGCGGCGCGAGCCTCCTGGAGCGCGAGAGCCATGGCCCCCAAATCCCCGGCGTCTTGATCCTGGGGGGGATCGGTGCGCATTAGAAAACCGCCCATCGTGAGATGCGCCCTGCCCTTGAAGGACGACGCCATGACCGAGAAATACCAGCCCCACCTGCATGACAACGCCCTTCTGGGTCAAGACGACCACGAGTTCGGTCTCGACGGCGAAGGCGGCGAGGGCGAGCGCGTCGCCAAGATGCTGGCCCGCTCGGGCGTGGCCTCGCGGCGCGAGGTCGAGCGGCTGATCGAGGCCGGCAAGGTGGCCCTGAACGGGACCGTGCTGACCACCCCCGCCGTCAAGGTCCGCCCCGGCGACATCCTGACCGTCGACGGCAAGATGATCGACGAGCCCGAGCCGACGCGCATCTTCCGCTATCACAAGCCCACCGGCCTGCTGACCTCGCACAACGATCCCAAGAACCGGCCGACGGTGTTCCAGGCCCTGCCGCGTGACCTGCCGCGCGTCATCTCGGTGGGTCGCCTGGACCTCAATTCCGAAGGCCTGCTGCTGCTGACCAACGACGGCGAACTGTCGCGCGCCCTGGAGATGCCGCAGAACGCCTGGCAGCGCCGCTACCGGGTGCGGGCGTTCGGCGTGACCACCCAGGAGAAGCTGGACCGGCTGAAGGACGGCATCACCATCGAAGGCGTGCGCTACGGCGCCATCGAGGCGCGCCTGGACAAGGCCCAGGACAAGGCCGGCGGCCGGAACCTCTGGATCACCGTCTCGCTCAGCGAAGGCAAGAACCGCGAGGTCCGCAAGGTGCTCGAGGCGATCGGCCTGAAGGTCAACCGCCTGATCCGCCTGTCGTACGGCCCGTTCGCCCTGGGGACCCTGCTGCCGGGCCAGGTCGAGGAGGTCGGACCCCGGGTGATCCGCGAGCTGCTGGAGGGCATCATCCCGGCCGAGAACATGCCGCAGGGCGACAAGCCCCGGTTCGTCGGCGTGGCCGACCCGCTGAAGGCCCCGGGCCAGGCGGGCGGCGGCGACGTCCAGCGGCGCGGCGTGCCCCGGGTGGGCAAGATGACCCAGGTCTCCATCCTGCAGCCCGAGGAGAAGGCCGAGGACGAGAAGTTCGTCCGCAAGCCGGGCTGGGCCAAGCCGAAGAAGAAGCCCGTGATCGTCCACAAGGCCGGCGCGGCCAAGCCGGGCGCCGGGAAGACGGCTCCGGGAAAGACGGCTCCGGGCAAGCCGGGCGCGCGTCCGGGCAAGAAGTCGATCGAGACCAAGATCGTCGGCCCCCGCGCCCTGTCGCCGCGCGAGGCCGCCGACAAGCGCATCCGCGAGAAGGCCCTGGCCGAAAAGGCCGCCGACAAGCGCGGCGCGGCGCAGGGGAAGGACGTCCGTCCCGCCTCGGCCAAGCCCAAGCCCGGCGCGCTGCGGGCCGAGGGCTACAAGCCGCAGGGCGCGGGTCGCGGCGGAAAGCCGGGCGGGGCGCGTCCGACCGGCAAGCCCGGCGCGCCGCGCGGCAAGCGCTGATCGGTCAGGACGCCGCCCTAGGTGGCCGCGAAGCGGGTCCAGCGGCGCAGCGGGGCCCACCGCGCGGCGATCTCGGCCAGGGCGACATAACCGGCCAGCATCAGCGGGGCGATGACCAGGGTCTCGGGCGGGAAGCCGTGCGGCGGGTCGGGCTTCAGCGCCATCGGCTGGACGAACAGCAGGATGACGATGTTGTTGGCCGCATGGGCCCCGATGGCGAACTCGATCCCGCCCAGCCGCAGGGTCATCCAGGCCAGGCCCACCCCCATCGCCAGCCGCACCAGGAAGGCGTCGAGATTGGGATCGAAGTGGATGGCCGAGAACAGCAGGCCGCTCAGCACCAGCACGGCGCGGGGGTCGGGGAACCAGGCTCCGACGATCTTGATCAGCCAGCCCCGGAAGACCAGTTCCTCGGCGGCCGCGGCGATCAGCAGCAGGACGACGACCAGGGCCAGATAGGTCAGCCGGACGCCCAGGTCGGGGCCGATCGCCAGGATCGGCGCGCCCGGGGCCTTGGGATCCAGGGCCGCCGAGGCCAGCAGCAGCGGCCCGATCGTCACCGCGAACAGGCCCAGGCCCAGCAGCAGCAGCCGCCAGCGGAAGCGGGGGGCGGCGGTGAAATACGTCCGTAGCCGGCGACGATGCAGCAGGGCCGCCGCGCCCACGAAGGCCAGGGCCATGGCGCCGTTCACGACGGCCAGCAGGCCCAGCACGAAGGCCACCTCGGTCAGGCCGGTCGGCGCCTCGCCGCGCCCGATCATCTCCATCAGGCGCTCGACCGACTCCACGCCCCCGCCGACGATCGCGAAGGCGACGAACACGACGAGGCCCGCGATCACCGCCGCCAGCAGGGCCGCGATCACGCCGATGGGCACGGTCAGCAGGAGCGGAACGACGCGCCGGTCGGCGGGCGTCAGATCGTCCAGGAACGGCGACTGTCGAAGCTCTGCTAGCACCACGGTCCTTCGATCCGGTTGTGGATCATCGCTAGGCGTTCGCCGCCCGCGACGCAAGCGGCGCGACACGCGACTTGCCCCGCCAGCCGGCGCGCGGCACACAACGCAGGCAACATGGGGCGACGACAGGGCGGGGCGAGCATGACCGACATCACCGACAAGGAAGCGCAGCACCTTCATCGCCTGATCCTGTTCTCGGACGCGGTGTTCGCGATCGCCATCACCCTGCTGGCCATCGAGATCCATCCGCCCGAGCACTGGAGCGGCGTCGGCGACCTGCTGAGCCAGATGCGGCACAAGCTGATGGCCTACGCCGTCAGCTTCGCCGTCGTGGGCGTCAACTGGATCGCCCATCGTCGCACCTTCTCGCGCCTGCGCCGGGCCGACGGCGTGCTGGACGTGCTGAACCTCCTAATGTTGGGCCTGCTGGCCCTGCTGCCCCTGGGCACCGAGATGCTGTGGGAGAACGGCACGGCCTCGTCAGTGGTCGTCTATGTGGCGCTGGTGACCGCCATCGGCCTGGCCCACGCCCTGGCCTGGGGCTACGCCGCCATGTTCGCCGGTCTCTCCGAACCGATGCCGACCGGCGAGAAGGTCTATGTGCTGCTGCGCGTGGCCCTGCTGCCCGGGCTGATGTGCGGCCTGACCTTCCTCAGCATCATCACCCAGAGCTGGTGGGGCTGGGCGGGCATCGCCGTGGTCGTGGCCGCACTGTCGATGATCAACCGCCTGATGGCCCGGAGCGGCGCGCTCCCCGCCGTCTCGGCCGCCGAGGACTGAGTCTTGCGCATCGTCTCGGGCCAGTATCGCGGCAAGGCCATCGTCACCCCGCCGGGGGCCAACACCCGCCCCACCTCCGACCGGGCCCGCCAGGCCGTGTTCAACATCCTCGAGCACGCCGCCTGGGCGCCGGAGCTGCACGGGGCGCGGGTGATCGACGTGTTCGCCGGCTCCGGGGCCCTGGGCCTGGAGGCGATGTCGCGCGGGGCCGCCTTCTGCCTGTTCGTCGAGACCGACGACAACGCGCGCGGCGCGATCCGCGAGAACATGGAAGCCTTCGGCCTGTTCGGCCAGGCCCGGGTGCACCGGCGCGACGCCACCGATCCGGGCCCGCGCCCGGGCAGCGTCGGCGCGCCGTTCGACATCGCCTTCCTCGACCCGCCCTACGCCAAGGGCCTGGGCGAGAAGGCCCTGGCCGCCCTGGCCGCCGGCGACTGGCTGTCCCCCGGCGCCGTCGTGGTGTTCGAGCGCGGCCGCGACGAGCCCGATCCGGCGCCGGAAGGCTTCGAGCGGTTGGACGCCCGGGAGTACGGGGCGGCGAAGGTGTTCTTCTTCCGGCTGGCGTGATCAAAAATCCGCTCATCCCGGCGGATGCCGGGACCCAGATGGAATGACTCCCGAGCTGACGCCATGAGCTCGGCGTTCTTCCAATCCGCCACACCGATATGGGATCTGGGTCCCGGCGTTCGCCGGGATGAGCGGGCTATTTTTTGACCTTCGCCGGGGTGGTCTGGGCCACCTTGACCGGGGCGCCGTCGCTGCGGGCCTCGGCGACCAGGCTGGCGCAGTCGGCGTCCTTGGCCTCGCCGCCGGTGACGAAGGGCAGGATGGCGGCCAGGGGCGAGACAAAGGCGCCCAGCGCCGCGGCGATCCCGCCCTGGGCCACCGCCCCGCCGGTCTCCAGCCCGACCTTGGGCGACATGAACGGTCCCTTGATGGTGATCGGGATGAACAGCCGGACCAGGCGCGGCTTCTTGCTGTCGCCGTCGATCCTCAGGTCCATGCGTTCGTTCTGCAGGTCGATCGTGCCCTTGCCGCGCGCCAGCACCACGCCGGTGTCGGCGACGATCTGGTTGGAGGTCATGACGCCGTCCTTGACGTTGAAGTCGGCCACCGCGCAGCGGACGCTGGTCTCCTTGTCGCTCTTGCTGAGCAGCAGGAGCAGGCCCTTGGAGGCGTTGACGCCCAGGAGCTCGGCGAAGGCCTGCCGGATCTGGCCCTTGGGTGAGACCAGGGTCACCTGGCCGTTCGCGGTCGAGGCGGCGCGGTGCACCGAATTGCCGTAGCCGGTCAGCTTGGCCCGGGCCATCACCCCGCCCTCGACGGCCGGCTTGCCGTCGTTCTTGATCGTGATGAAGTCCTCGAGCTTGGCGTTGGTCAGGCGCAGGTCCAGGTCGGTGCGCGGCACCTTGGGATTGGCGTCCAGCCGCACCCTTCCGGCCAGGTCGCCGCGCGAGAAGGTGAAGGCGATCGGGTCCATGGTCAGCACGCCCTTCTCCAGCGTCAGGTCCAGCCGGACCTTCTGAAGGGGCAGGTTCGGCGCGTTGACCGCCAGGGCCCGGTACTTGACCTTGGCGTCCATGGCCTTGACGCGCTCGACCTGCAGGGTGGCGTCGGGCAGCAGGCGCTGGGTGGCGTCGCGCTGGGCGGCCTCGACCTTCTGGCCGGCCGAGGCGGTCTCGCCCCTGCCGGTGGCCGGCGCCGCGCCGACCAGGCTGCCCAGGTCGTCGAAGTCCAGGCGCCGGGACTGCAGGTCGGCCTCCAGATAGGGCCGCTGGCGGCCCGTCAGCACGAACAGGTCGCCCGAGACGTCGCTGTCGCCGATCCGCCCGTTCAGCTTCTTGAAGTCGAACCGCTGGCCGTTGCGGGTCAGATGGCCGCTGATCTTGTAGGGCGGGGTGTTGGGCAGGGTCAGGCCGGTCAGGGCGTAGAGGCGGTTGAGGTCCGTGCCCGAAACGCTCAGCTGGGTCTCGAACAGGCCCAGGTTGAACGGCTTGGTGATGTCGCCCTTGGCCAGGACGTGGGTCGAGCCCGCATCGACCCTGGCGTCGAACGGATAGGGCCGGTTGGGCGAGATGTTCAGCAGCGGGCCGCCGGTGACCAGGGCGGTGAACGGCGAACGGTTCAACTGGCCCTTGCCCTCCAGCACGAACCGGCCGCGTCCGTCGGCGGTGGCGTGTTCGTTGGAATTGACCGTGCCCAGGAAGAAGACGTCGCGCTGCTGGTCTTCGTAGCGCAGCTGGCCGTCATTGATGATGAAGTGCTGGATGGCCGGCAGCTTCAGCGGCGTCTTGGGGGCGTTGGGGTCGCCGAACGTCCAGTTGGCCTTGCCCGAGCCGTCGCGCAGCAGGCGCACGTCCGGCCGGTCCACCGCCAGCAGCGGCAGGACGACGTCGCCCTTGAGCAGGGGCAGCAGCTTGATCTGCACCGCGATGCGGTCGACCTTGGCCATGGGCGTTCCGACGGGCGAGCCCTTGGGATCGGCCTTGGCCGCCCAGTCTGGCTGGGCGATGCGCACCCCCAGGGCCTCGGCCTTGGGCGAGAACGACCAGGGATGGACGCGCAGGTCGCCGGTGATCACCACCTCGCGGTCCAGCCGCGCCGAGGCGAAGCGGCCCAGCGGTCCCCGGAACCAGTTCCAGTCGAAGATCACCAGGAAGACGACGATCGCGATCGTCAGCAGGATCGCCCCGATCATCCCCCAGCGCGCGCGCGGCGGCAGGCCGCGCAGACGCGCGAGCAGGTTGGGGGGCGGCGGATTGGGGGCGAGCGTCGTCAGGGCGGGAACCTCCGGATACCCGTCCACAACGCGCGGACGGGGTCCTTATGTTCCGAAAACGGTCAGGTCCCGCCCCGGGGCGGCCTCGACGGCGGCTAGTAGACCAGCCGCAGGCTGCCCACGCCGATGGCGGCCAGCACGAAGGCGACGATCGCCACGATCTCGTAGGCCTTGAAGAGCGGCTTGCTCGGTTGGCGCATGATGAAATTTCCCCCGTCCCGATTTGATGCGTGTGGTCCCCCCTCACGCAATCTCCGGGCCAAAAACATGAGTCTTCACGGCAGCTTGCCCGGCCAGACCAGGAAGCCGCCGGCGTCGCGTCCCGCCAGGCGATAGGCAGGATAGGGCGCGACCGGGTCCGACGGCGCCGGGTCCGGAACGATCCGGGTCCAGCCGCCGTAGCGGTCGCCGCGCAACGGCTGGTCCTCCACGTCCAGCGGCCGCTCGTACGCCCAGCGGTCGAAGTCGCTCCAGACGGCCCGGGCCTCGCACTCGACGCGATCGTAGCGATAGGCCCCGCCCGGGCCGGTGACCCGGCGGACGGCGCAGTCCTGCGGCCGATCCGCGGCCGACGCGGCGGCGCCCGTTCCGCCTACGGCGGCGACGAGACCCAGCAAAAGCAGCGCACGGCGGATCATGGCGAAAACTCCAGAAGGTTAACAAACCAGAGCCCCTGCGTGCTTTCGCGCGCTTTCGCCTTCAACGCGAGCTTGGCCATGAAGATTCTTCGGGCGATTGCCAGACGCGGCCGCCCGCCCTAGCTTTCGGTCAAACAAGTGTTTGAGGCGGACATGGCGATCGAGGCGGTGATCTGGGATTTCGGCGGGGTGTTCACGACCTCGCCGTTCGAGGCCTTCCGGCGGTTCGAGCAGCAGCGCGGCCTGCCGCAGGACTTCATCCGCCGGGTCAACGCCGCCGATCCCGACGCCAACGCCTGGGCCCTGTTCGAGCGCAACGAGATCGACGCGGCCGCCTTCGACGCCCTGTTCCTGGAGGAGGCCACGCGCCTGGGCCACGCCGTGCGCGGCGCCGAGGTGCTGCCCCTGCTGTCGGGCGACGTGCGGCCGCGCGTGGTGGCGGCGCTGAAGGCCTGCAAGGCGCGGTTCAAGGTGGGCTGCATCACCAACAACGTCGTCACCGGCCACGGCACGGGCATGGCCGGCTCGGCGCAGAAGGCCGAACAGATCGCCGAGATCTTCGCCCAGTTCGACGCGGTGATCGAAAGCTCCAAGGCCGGGGTCCGCAAGCCCGACCCGCGCATCTACGAAATGATGTGCGAGCTGATCGGCGTCGCCCCGGAGCGTTGCGTCTACCTCGACGACCTGGGGGTCAACTGCAAGCCGGCGGCGGCCCTGGGCATGACGGCCATCAAGGTCTCGACCGAGGACCAGTTGCTGGCGGACCTTGCGGCGGCGACCGGTTTGGCGTTCTGAGGGGGAAACCCTTTCCGCCGCAGGAGCCCGCCATGACCCGCCCCGCCAAGATCGGCGCCGCCGCCGCCCTCTCCCAACTGCAGGGCTGGGCCTCGGTCGCCGACAAGGACGCTATCGGCAAGACCTTCAAGTTCACCGACTTCAACGCCGCCTTCGGCTTCATGACCCGCGTGGCCCTGATGGCCGACAAGCTGGACCACCATCCGGAGTGGTTCAACGTCTACAACCGCGTCGAGGTGGTGCTGACGACGCACGACGCCGACGGGGTCAGTGAACTGGACGTGACGATGGCCAAGTTCATGGATTCCGTCGCGGGCTAGCCCCCTCAGTCGCTACGCGACAGCTCCCCCAGAGGGGGAGCATCTAGCGCGGCGTAGATCCTCCCCCTCTGGGGGAGGTGGCCCGAAGGGCCGGAGGGGGCCTCCGGCGCCGCCCGCCGTTTCCCCCTTCCGTCCCCGCCCCATCCAGTTCAAACTAGCGTTTGAATTATAACGGGAGGACGCCGCAGATGGCGCAGAGCACGGGCCGGGTCGCCGGCAAGAAGGCCTTCATCACGGGCGGCGCCCAGGGCCTGGGCGCGGCGGCCGCGCGGCGTCTGGCCGAGGAAGGCGCCAAGGTCAGCCTCGCCGACATCAACTTCGCCGGGGCCCAGGCCGTGGCGGACGAGATCAACGCCGCCCACGGGCCCGGCACGGCCTTCGCCTTCGCCCTGGACGTCACCCAGGAAGACCAGTGGATCGAGGCGCTGGAAAAGGCCGACGCGGCCATGGGCGGGATCTCGGTGCTGCTCAACAACGCCGGCGTCGCGGGCGACAAGCCGCTGGAGCAGATGGAGTTCGACCTCTGGAAGAAGATCATGTCGATCAATGTCGACAGCGTCTTCCTGGGGGCCAAGCACGCCCTGAAGTACATGCGCGCGCACCAGCCGGGCTCGATCATCAACATCAGCTCGATCGCCGGCCTGATCGCCAACCACAATTCGCCGGCCTACAACGCCTCCAAGGCCGGGGTCTGGCTGCTCAGCAAGAACATCGGCCTCTACTGCGCCAAGATGGGGCTGGATATCCGCTCCAACTCGATCCACCCGACCTTCATCGACACCCCGATCCTGGACCCGCTGAGCCAGCGCCTGGGCAAGGAGGAGGCCCACGCCAAGCTGGGCCGTCAGATCCCGCTGGGCCATATCGGCGAGCCGAACGACATCGCCAACGCCGTGCTGTACTTGGCCAGCGACGAGAGCAAGTTCATGACCGGCGCCGAGCTGAAGCTGGATGGCGGGATTTCGGCGATGTGATCATCGGGGACATGCCCTTGCGGCGTGTCCCCATCCGCTAGCGCCGAGCCAAGACTTGGGGACACGCCGCAAGGGCATGTCCCCGGTCCCGCCTACCGCGGCGCCCGCTTCGCCAAAATCCGCTGCAGGGTCCGCCGGTGCATGTTCAGCCTGCGCGCCGTCTCGGAGACGTTGTGGCCGCACATCTCGTAGACCCGCTGGATGTGCTCCCAGCGCACGCGGTCGGCGCTCATCGGGTTTTCCGGCGGGGCCGGGGCGGCGTCCTTGGCGGCCAGCAGGGCGCGGGCCACGTCGTCGGCGTCGGCCGGCTTGGACAGGTAGTCGATCACCCCGGCCTTCACCGCCGCCACGGCGGTGGCGATGTTGCCGTAGCCGGTCAGCATGATGACCTTGGCGTCGGGGCGGACGTCGCGCACGGCCTCGACCACCTTCAGTCCGGTGCCGTCCTCCAGCCGCATGTCGAGCACGGCGTGGGCCGGGGCCTGGGATTTCAGGGCGCTCATCGCCTCGGCCACCGAGGCGCAGAGCGTCACCGCAAATCCGCGCTGTTCGAGAGCCCGGCCCAATCGCGTCCGTAGCGGCGCGTCGTCGTCGAGGAGCAGCAGGGACTTGTCGGGCAAGGCCGCGACCATTTCACCGATATCCGCCATGAAATTCAGCGCCTCCCAACGCCGACACTCAACCGGGCCACGAGCGAGCTATCTTGTTGCCCATTTCCCGAGTGTCGCAAGTGTTTCATCACAGCTCGCTCGCACCGATGATGGCCGGCGCCTCCAGCGCCGACCTCGGCCAGCGCGCGGCGACCACCGCGCCGCCGCGCCGACCGTTCTTGAAATCCACCGTGGCCCCAGTTCGTTCCAGCAGGGTCTTGGCGATGAAGAAGCCCAGGCCCATGCCGATGTGGCCGGTCCTGGACCCTTCCGCCCCCGGACGGGACGTCACATAGGGCTCGCCCAGCTTGGCCAGGATCTCCGGCGAGAAGCCCGGCCCGTCGTCGCGCACCTCGATCACCACGGCGCGGGCGTCGAAGCGGGCCACGACGATCACCTCGGCCCGGGCGAAGTCGACGGCGTTCTCGACGATGGTGGTCAGGGCGTGGAGGATCTCGGCGCGGCGCCAGATGTCGGGCGCGGAATCGCCGGGCGGGCCGTTGACCACCGCCTCCACGCGGATGCCGTGGATCATGTGCGGCTCGATCACCTCGTGGACCAGCTGGACGAGGCTGATGCGCTCGTGCACGGCGTCCTTGGCCTCGGGCATCTCGGTCAGCCGGGCCAGGATCTCGCGGCAGCGGGCGGCTTGGCCGATCATCAGCTCGGCGTCCTCGCGGGTCTGCTCGTCGGGCGCGTTGCGGATCATCTCGCGGGCCACCACCGAGATCGTGGCCAGGGGCGTGCCCAGCTCGTGGGCGGCGGCGGCGGCCAGGGCGCCCAGGGCCGACAGGCGCTGCTCGCGGGCCAGCACGGTCTCGGTGACGTTCAGGGCCAGCTCCATGCGCGCCGATTCGGTCGCCGCCTGCCAGGCGTAGGCCCCGGTCACCGCGATGCCGAGGATGCGCGACAGCACGATGGTCATCAGGGTCAGACCGCCGGGCACGGGCCCCGGTCCCGCCGACGGCCGGTAGGGCAGCGGCAGGTTGAAGAAGGCCAGGATCACGCAGGCCGCCACCGCCAGGACGCCGATGGCCGCGGCGAACCGGGCCGGCAGGGTGGCGGCGGCCAGGGTGACGGGCGCGATCAGCAGCAGGGAGAACGGATTGATGATCCCGCCGGTCAGGTACAGCATCCCCGCCAGCTGCAGGGTGTCGAAGGCGATCTGGGCCGTGGCCTCGACCTCGCGCGCCATCCGCTGGCCGCCGAAGGCCAGGCCGATCAGCACGTTCAGCCAGGCCGACATGGCGATCAGCGAGAAGCACAGGGCGTAGGGGACCTTCAGGTCCAGGACGAGGCCGGCGATCAGCACCGCGGCGGTCTGGCCGACCACCATGATCCAGCGCTGGGCGATCAGGGTGCGGACCCTCAGGCGTCCGCGACGAAGCCCCGGACCCGCCCAGGACCAGTCCTCGTCTTGCGCCGCCTCGACGTCAGGCTTATCGAGCCCCGGTCGAGGCGAACTGTGCGGCGCATTCTTGAGAGACGCGTCTGCCATGTCGCACCTTAAGGCCAGAAATTCTCCCCTGGCGAGAGCGAAAGGTTCAACGCCCATGCCGCGTCATCGGTTGTTCGCGATTCTGGCAGGCCTCGTGGCCGTGCTGGTGGCCGGCGGGCTGATCTACAAGACCGGCGTTCTGGACAAGGCCCCGCCCCCGTCCCTGGTGGGCGGCCCGTTCCAGCTGGTCGACCAGAACGGCCAGCCGACCACGGAAGCGACGCTGAAGGGCCAGTGGAACGCGGTGTTCTTCGGCTTCACCTACTGCCCGGACGTCTGCCCCGGCACCCTGCAGGCCCTGGCCGCCGCCAGCGACCAGCTGGGCCCCAAGGCCAAGGACCTGAAGATCGTCTTCATCTCGGTCGATCCCGGCCGCGACAATCCCGAGCAGCTGAAGACCTTCCTGTCGGGCCCCACCCTGCCCAAGAACATTCTGGGCCTGACCGGCACGCCCCAGCAGGTGGCGGCCGCCGCCAAGGCCTACCGCGCCTACTACAAGCAGGTCGGCGACGGGCCGGACTACAGCGTCGACCACTCCACGGCCATCTACCTGATGGATCCCAAGGGCCGGTTCAGCAAGGTGATCGCCTACAACCTGCCGCCCGAGGAGATCGCCCGGCAGATCAAGGACGCCATGGAAGGGCGCTGACCGGCGCCCGCGACGCTGTACCGCTACCGGAAGGCGGTACCTTCTTAGGGTTTGGCGTGTTATGTTGCATTGCAACATTCTGGATGCGCCATGCTGTACGCCCTGCACGAGGCCAGTTTCTACGCCTCCACGCCCCTGCGCTTCGCGGCCCTGGCCGCGCGCGACTTCTGGGGCTCGCCCCTGAACCCGGCGGCCGACACCGATCTGGGCCGGCGCATCCACGCGGGCGCGGACCTGTTCTCGAACGTCACCCGCCGCTACGGCAAGCCGGACTGGCGCGTCGACACGGTCAAGATCGGCCAGGTCGACGTGCGCGTGCGCCCGACCGTGGTCTGGGAAAGCCCCTGGGCGCGGCTGATCCAGTTCGACCGTGACATGGCCGACATGCGCCGGGCCGGCAAGTTCGCCCTGGACCCCGCCGTGCTGATCGTCGCCCCCCTGTCGGGCCACTACGCCACCCTGCTGCGCGGCACGGTCGAGGCCTTCCTGCCCGACCACGCGGTGTTCATCGTCGACTGGATCAACGCCCGCGAGGTCTCGGTCCTGCAGGGCCGTTTCGACTTCCACGACTATATCGACCACATCCAGCAGATGCTGCGGCTGCTGGGCCCGCGCCCCAACGTCGTGGCCGTCTGCCAGCCGGGCCCGCCGGTCCTGGCCGCCGCTGCGCTGATGGCCGAGGACAACGACCCCTCGCGCCCGGCCAGCATGACCTTCATGGGCTCGCCCATCGATGCGCGCCTGTCGCCGACCGTGACCAACCAGCTGGCCGAGGAAAAGCCGTTCACCTGGTTCCAGTCGAACATGATCTACACCGTGCCCGCGCCCTATCCGGGCATGGGCCGGCGCGTCTATCCGGGCTTCGTCCAGCTGGCCAGCTTCATGAGCATGAACGCCGAGAAGCACCAGCAGGCGCACCAGCGGTACTTCCAGGACCTGGTGAAGGGCGACGGCGACAGCGCCGACAAGCACCTGGAGTTCTATGACGAGTACCTGTCGGTGCTGGACCTGACCGAGGAATTCTACCTCCAGACCATCGACATCGTCTTCCAGCAGTACCTGCTGCCCAAGGGCGAGCTGGTCCATCGCGGCCGGTTGGTGCGGCCCGAGGCGATCACCGACATCGGCCTGATGACGGTCGAGGGCGAGAACGACGACATTTCCGGCATCGGCCAGACCCAGGCGGCGCACGCCCTGTGCTCGTCCCTGCCCGAGTCGATGAAGGAGGACTACGTCCAGCCGGGCGTGGGCCACTACGGGGTGTTCAACGGCCGCCGGTTCCGCGAGGAAATCTATCCGCGCGTCCGCGACTTCATCCTGAAGAACGATCCGAACTTCCAAAGCTAGGCTTGAGCTTCGCTGACGAAATCTGCGAAACAGGGCCATGTCCGACGCCCCTGTTTCGCTGATCGATCGCCTGGCCGGCCTGACCTTCAGGACCAAGCTGTTCGCCACGGGCGTGGTCTACATGCTGGTCATGTTCGCACTGTCCGAAGCGACCGGCGACGACCTCGTCCCACGTCTGTGGTTCGCCACGACGCTGCCCGTCGTCTGGGGACTGGCCTTGCTGGCCCAATGGCTGTCGATGCGGCCTCGCCCCGCCTTCGCCGAGGCGGTCGCCGGCGTCGTCGCCTCGGCCCGTCGACGACCTTTCGTCGCGGTGTTCTACGCCGCCGCCGCCGTCGCCATCGAGGCGCAGACGATAGCCTGGGCCCTGGGCCGTTCGTTGATCCCCGACCTGTAGCGCGGCCCCCCTTGCACCTGGACCGTTGCGGCGCGATCTAGAGGACATGAACCTCTTCCGCCCGCAGCGCTACGCCGACGGTGACCGGCTGGACGTGCGCGGCTGCGCGGTGCGGCTGAAGGTCGACGGCCGGGCGCGGCGGATCTCGCTGCGGGTCGACCGGGCCAAGTCCGAGGTGGTGGCCCTGGCCCCCTCCCCGCGCCGGCTGTCCGAGGCCGTGGCCTTCGCCCACGAGAAGGCCGACTGGATCGCCGGCCAGTTGGCCGCCCTGCCCAATCGCCAGGTCATCGCGCCGGGCGGGATCCTGCGCCTGCTGGGCAAGCCCTATCGGCTGGAGGTCGGCCCCGGCCGGCCGAAGATGACGGAAGACGCCCTGATCGCCCCGGACGACAGCGCCTGGGGCCTTCGCATCCTGCGCCTGGCCAAGCGCGAGGCCCTGACCCGCCTGACCGAGCGCACCGCCCACCACGCCGCCGCCCTGGGCCGGCCCATGCCCTCGGTGGCCATCGCCGACCCCAAGGCCCGCTGGGGCTCGTGCCGCCCGGCCCGCCCCGGCCATCCGGCCGCGATCCGCTACAGCTGGCGACTGGTCCTGGCCCCGTTCGAGGTCGCCGACTACGTCGTGGCCCACGAATGCGCCCACCTGATCGAGGCCAATCACGGACCCCGGTTCTGGGCGCTGTGCGAGAAACTGTCGGGCGATCCCGCGCCCCACCGACGCTGGCTGCGGGCCCACGCGGCGGAGCTGCACGCGATCTCGGCCTAAATCCAGTCTTCCCTCCCCCTCGTGGGGAGGGTGGACGCAAAGCGGACGGGTGGGGTCTGCTGACTCGTCTTGCTGACTCATCAAACCCCACCCGACCCTGGCTCCGCCAGGGCCACCCTCCCCACAAGGGGGAGGGACAGGCCGATTAGTACGGCAGCTGCTCCGGCGCGGGCGTCCCCGGAGCCGGGGTTTCCGCCGCCGGGCCTTCGGGCGCGGCCGAGGGGTCCAGCAGGGCGCCGATCGGGTCGTCGCCGGCCGGGGGCGGGGGCTCGATGACGCCGCCGGGGATCGGGGTGGCCTTCAGGCGCGGCAGGGCCGCGGCCATGAAGTTGCGCCAGATCTCGGCCGGGGCGCCGCCGCCGGTGACCTTCTTCATCGAGGTGTTGTCGTCCTTGCCGGTCCACACCGCCGTGACGAAGCCGCCCGTATAGCCGACGAACCAGGCGTCGCGGTAATCGCTGGTGGTGCCCGTCTTGCCGGCGATGTCGTAGCCCGCGACCTTGGCCCGCGCGCCGGTGCCGTTGGCCACGACCTGGCGCATCATCTGGTTCATGTACTGCAGCGACGGCGAGCCGATCACCGCCGGGCGCTGGGTCTTGTCGACGCTGTGGTCGTACAGGACCTTGCCGCTGGTCGTGCGGATGCGCTCGATGCCGTAGCCCTTGGCCAGGAAGCCGCCGTTCGAGAACGGGGCGTAGGCCTGGGCCATCTCCATGGGGCTGACCTCGACCGCGCCCAGGGCCATCGACGGGTCCAGCTGGATCTTGCTGGTGATGCCCAGGCGGCGGGCGGTGTTGGCGACGTTGCTGGTGCCCACCTCGCTGGCCAGGCGCGCGGCGACGGTGTTGATCGACTGGGCCAGGGCCGTCTGCAGGGTCATCGGACCCAGGTACTTGTTGGTGTAGTTCTTGGGCTCCCAGTTGCCGATCTTCACCGGCTCGTCGACCACCATGACCGACGGGTTGCGGCCCTGGTCCATGGCGGTCAGGTAGACGAAGGGCTTGAAGGCCGAACCGGCCTGGCGGCGGGCGCTGGTGGCGCGGTCGAACTGGGTCTCGCCGTAGTCGGCGCCGCCGACATAGGCGCGGATGCGGCCTTCGCCGTCGATGGCCACCAGGGCCGCCTGCTGCACGCCCTGGGTCTTGTGGCCCTCGACCCCGACCTGCACCGAGCGTTCGGCGGCCACCTGGATCGGCAGGTCCAGGGTGGTCTCGACGACCAGGTCTTCCGTGGGCTCGCCGACCAGCGAGCGCACCTGGGCGTCGACATAGTCGGTGAAGTACTGGGCGCGCTGGTTGGCCAGGGTGGCCGAGACGCGGACGGGTTCGGCGAAGGCCTGATCGCGCTGCTCGGCGGTGATGGCCTTCATCCGCACCATCTCGTCCAGAACGATGGTGGCGCGGCGGGCGGCGCGGTCGCTGGCCGAGACCGGCGAGTAGCGGGCGGGCGCCTTCATCAGGCCAGCCAGCAGGGCGGCCTCGCCGACGGTCAGCTGGCTGGCGGGCTTGTTGAAGTAGCGCTGCGAAGCGGCCTCGATGCCGTAGGCCCCGGCCCCGAAATAGACCCGGTTCATGTAGAGGGCCAGGATCTGCTTCTTGCTGAACTTCAGCTCCAGCCAGACGGCCAGGATCAGCTCCTGGGCCTTGCGGCGATAGTTCTGGGCCGGGCTGAGGAACAGGTTCTTGGCCAGCTGCTGGGTGATGGTCGAGCCGCCGCGCTGGGGTCCGCCCTCGTGGCTGAGGTTCCAGATCAGCGAGCGGGCGATGCCCCAGGGGTTGAAGCCGATGTGGTGGTAGAACTGGCGATCCTCGATCGCCACGAAGGCGGCCGGCACGTATTCGGGCAGGGCGTCCAGGTCGACGGGCGGCGCGTACTGGCTGCCGCGCACGGCCAGCAGGGCGCCGGACCGGTCCAGATAGTTGATCGAGGGCTGGCGCTTGACGTCGTACAGCTTGGAGGTGTCGGGCAGGTCGCTGGCGAACACCGCGAAGAAGGCGACGATGAAGATCAGGCCCCAGACGCCCAGCACCATCGTCCAATAGAGCAACGCCTGCAGCGGCGTGCGCTGAGGTTTCGCCGGCTTGTTCCCGCCGAAGACGCCGTTGGCCATGTCAGTCCTTGATCCCGAAAGGGCGCGAAGTCCCGGGGCCGCGCCGAAATCCGTTTAGCCGAAGCTCACAAAACGCGCGACAAGATTGACGAGGGATGAACGGCCTTCGGTGCGGCCCAGTGGGCGCCTTGCGCGCGGCGCGTGTTCATGGTTCGTTTCAGCCTGTGGTCGCGACCGGGGAGGCTGGCGACCGTCCATGCAGGGGCCGTGCAGCCGATGTCCGCTTTCAAGCCGATTTTGGGGGCCGGATCATGGCGCCGCGCTTGGCCTGGCCTCCGCGCGCTGTCAAAAGACGCCCGTGTACGACCAGCCTGATTCCGTCATCGACCCCTCGCCGCCCTCGCTCGACGCGGCGCGCGAGGTCCTGCGCCGCACCTTCGGCCATTCGGACTTCCGGGGCCTGCAGGCCGGGGTGATCGGCGAGCTGCTGGCCGGGCGCAGCGCCCTGGCCGTGCTGCCCACCGGCGGCGGCAAGAGCCTGTGCTACCAGATCCCCGCCCTGGTCCGTCCGGGCCTGGGCCTGGTGGTCTCGCCGCTGATCGCCCTGATGGCCGACCAGGTGGCGGGCCTGCAGCAGGCCGGCGTCGCGGCCGAGCGGCTGGACAGCAACACCCTGCCCGCCGAGCGGGCCGAGATCTGGCGGCGGATCGACGACGGCCGGCTGGACCTGCTGTACCTGTCGCCCGAAGGCCTGATGCAGCCGTCGATGCTGGAGCGGCTGTCGCGCCTGCCCCTGTCGCTGGTCGCCGTCGATGAGGCCCACTGCGTCAGCCAATGGGGCCACGACTTCCGGCCCGAATACCGGATGCTGGGCCGCCTGGCCGAGGTGTTCCCGCACGCCCCGCGCCTGGCCGTCACCGCCACCGCCGACGCCCGGACCCGCGACGACATCCGTTCGGAACTGCGCCTGAAGGGCGCGGCCGAGTTCGTCGACAGCTTCGCCCGCCACGAGCTGGCCCTGAACGCCGAGCGCAAGAAGGGCAAGGGCCACGACCGGGTCATCGAGCTGGTCACAGAGCGGCCCAACCGCGCCGGGGTGGTCTATGCCGGCAGCCGGGACTCGACCGAGAAGCTGGCCGAGAAGCTGATCGCCGAAGGTATCCCCGCCCTGGCCTATCACGCGGGCCTGGACAAGGCCGTGCGCGCCCGGCGGCTGGAGGAGTTCCTGGAGGCCGACGAGGCGGTGATGGTGGCGACCATCGCCTTCGGCATGGGGGTCGACAAGCCCGACGTCCGCTTCGTGATCCACGCCGATCCGCCGGCCGCCATCGAGGCCTATTGGCAGGAGATCGGCCGGGCCGGCCGCGACCGCCAGCCGGCCGAGGGCATCACCCTCTACAGCTCCGCCGACCTGGCCTGGGCCGTGCGCCGCATCGAGGCCCAGAGCGCGCCCGACGAGGTCAAGGCGGTGCAGCTGCGCAAGCTGCGCCAGTTCTACGCCATGCTGGAGGGCGTCACCTGCCGCGCCGCCGCCGTCCGCCGCTATTTCGGCGAGGAGGGGGTCGAGCGCTGCGGGGTCTGCGACATCTGTGTTGCGCCGCCTGTCGGCGTCGATGCGACGCAGGCCGCCCAGAAGGCGCTGTCGGCCGCCCACCGCATGGGCGGACGGTTCGGACGCGGCCGCCTGGTCGACCACCTGCTGGGCAAGACCAAGGACGTGACCCAGGCCGAGGCGACCATGTCGACCTTCGGCATCGGCAAGGAATTCAGCCCCCAGGGCTGGCGCGACCTGATCGACACCCTGGTGTTCGAGGGCCTGCTGCGCGAGGACCCCAACGACGGTCGCCCGCTGATCGGCCTGGGCGACGGCGAGGGCGTGCGCCAGGTCTATCGCGGCGAGCGGCTGGTCTCGCTGCGCCAGCAGCCGATCACCGCCGACGGCCAGGCCCGGTCCGGGGCCGGCAAGACCGCCCGCAAGCGCCAGGCCCTGACCGTGCCGCTGGAGGACCAGGCCCTGTTCGAGGCCCTGCGGAGCTGGCGGCGCGAGGAGGCGGCCCTGCAGCACGTGCCGCCCTACGTGATCTTCCACGACGCCACCCTGGCCGAGATCGCCGCCGCGCGGCCGGCCACCGCCGCGGCCCTGGCCAAGGCCGGCGGCGTGGGCCAGGGCAAGCTCGACCGCTACGGCGAGGCGGTGCTCAAGGTGGTGCGCGACAACTAGAAAAGGACGGCGGCGCCGCAAGCGCGAGAAACGTTTTGCCGCCGGGCGTGTTAAGAGTGTTGACCCCATCTCCTCCATGGATTTCGGCACGGGATTTCGCATGACCGACTTCACGATCAAGACCGCCACACCCGCCAAGACCCGCGCCAAGCGCGCCAAGGCCGCCGTGGACAAGGCCGTCGAGACGGTGACCGAAAAGGCCCACGTCGCCGCCGAGTACGCCGCCGAGAAGGCCGGTGTCGCCCGGACCTTCGCCGCCGAAAAGGCCGAGGTCGGCAAGGCCTGGAGCATCGAGAAGGCCAAGGCGGCCCACGTGATCGCCGAGGAACGCCCCGTCGCCGTGGCGATCGGCGCGTTCGTGGCCGGCGCGGTGTTCGGCTTCCTGCTGGCCCGCAACTTCGACCGCTAGACCCGGCGTCAGAGCGTCAGCCGCTCGGCGTTGACGCCGGCGGCGCGCAGGGCGGCCAGGCGGGCGAAGGCCAGGGTCAGCGCCTTGCGTCGCGCCGGGGCCAGGGGCGCGACCGGCGCCTCGCGCACGATCGCCCCGCCGAAGCCGTCGGCGACGATCAGGCCCGGCTCCTCGGGCAGGATGCCTTCCGGGAAATCCGGCGACACCGAGAAGTAGAAGGCGTCGCAATAGGGGGCGTATTCGGGCCATTTGCGGTCGACCCGGAAGTCCTCCAGCCCCGACTTCACCTCGACGATCAGCACATCCCCCTTCGGCCCCAGGGCCATCAGGTCGGCGCGCCGCCCGTTGGGCAGGGTGACTTCGGCCAGGGGCGCGTAGCCCAGCGACACCAGGAACCGCGCCGCGCCCCGGGTGACGAGGTCGGTGGTCTCGGGCCGCGTGCGGAGATCGACGATGATGTCCATGCCGAAAACATGTTCCAGCTTTGTTCGCGGATCAAGAGGTCAGTAGTGGTAGCGGCATTGCGCCACTTCGAACCGCTGGTCTTCGCCCGAACCCACGACCCGATAGACGAGCCGATCTTCCAGCGTGATCCGCCGGGACCACCAGCCCTTCAGGTCGCCCTTCAGCGGTTCGGGCTTGCCGGTGCCCTTGAACGGCGTGCGCAGACATTCCTTGATCAGGGCGTTCACCCGGTCCAGCACGGTGCGATCGGCGGCCTGCCAATGCAGGTAGTCTTCCCAGGCCTGCTCCGAGAAGACGAGCTTCACGGCTCGATCAGCGTCCGCTCGACGCCTTGCCCGGCATCGAGCTCGGCGATCGACTTACGCAGACGCTCGGCGTTGGCCGGCGACGATAGGAGGTGCAGCGTCTCTTCCATCGCATGCCAGTCCGACAGCGAGACCATCACGACAGACTCCGCCTTCTGACGGGTGATCACGACCGGAGCACGGTCATCGACGACCCGATCCATGACCTCCTTGAGGTTGGCTCGGGTGTCGGAATAGCTGAGCACGTCCATCGGCAAAGCCTCCAAATCACGGATTATATGTACTGATATTTGTACAAATTCAAGATGGCGTGCCGACCTCAACGTCGTTAGCTTGCTCGCGAAGCGTCACCTGACCCGCGAGCCGAACGCCATGAGCCTCACCGCCATCTTCCTCAATATGCTGCCCATCTTCCTGCTGATCGGCGTGTGGATTTTCTTCATGAAGAAGATGGGCAAGGCCTCGCCGGCGGTGACCACCCAGCTGGACTGCATGACCGCCCAGCTCGAGGAGACCCGACGGATGAACCAGACGCTGGAGCGGATCGCCGTCGCCCTGGAAGAGCGCCGAGGCGCCTAGCGCGACCCGTGCCGGGTCACCCGCAGCCTCGAGGTGTCGTAGCCCATCGCCCGGGCCCGGTCGGTCAGGGCGCTGAGCTGAGCCGGCGTCGGCGGTTCGCGGGTCAGCAGCCACAGATAGCGGCCCGAGCCCTCGCCGACGATCGACCAGCTGTAGTCGTCGGCGTGGTCCAGCACCCAGTAGTCGCCCAGGAAGAACGGGCCGAAGAACGAGACCTTCAGCTTGGCCGAGGTGGTCGCGTCGGCGACCTTGGCCTTGCCCTCGCTGACCTTGGCCGGGCCGGTCGGGCCGCCCTGACGGCAGGTGTTGAGCACCCGGATCAGGCCGTCGGGGCGTTTGGCGTATTCGGCCGTGACGCCGTCGCAGCCCTTTTCGAACCGCATGTCGTAGCGGGCCGCCTCGTACCAGCGCCCGGCGTAGCGCTCGAGATCGACCGCCTTGGCCGGCTGGGGCGGGTGCGGATTGCCGCTGGGCGGGGCCATGCAGGCGGCGACGGCGACCGCGGTCAGCAGCAGGGCGGCGACGAGGCCGGAGGCGTGGAGCGTCCGCATCTCAGGCCGGCGGCTGCTGCGGATATTCCAGCTTGGCGTAGCCGAGGCTCTTCACCCGCTCCAAGGCCTGGGCCTTGACCCCGTCGCTCAGCACCGGCCGACGGGCCAGCAGCCAGACATAGTTGCCGCCCGGCGTGGCCATGATCGCCCACGAATGGTCGTCGGCGCAGTCCAGCACCCAGTATTCCTGCTTCTTCAGCCCGCCCAGGAAGCTCATGGTGAAGCGGGTGTTCTGGCTGCCCGCCAGGATCTTGCCGGTGGTGTCGAACGCCTTGGCGGCGCCGCTGGCCGAGCCCCTTCGGCAGACCTGGTGGACGGCGAAGCCGTCGGCGCCCTTTCCGGTGAACTCGGTGGTCGGAGCCTCGCAGTCGCGCTGGCCGGCGTTGGGCGTGCGGGCGATCTCGTACCACTTGCCCGAATAGAAGCTGGTCGGGATGGCCTTGGCCGGCGGCTTGGCGGCCGCCAGCGCGCCCCCGCCCGCGAACAGGCCCGCGGCGAGCAGGCTGACGGCGATCGAGATCGAAAGACTGCGCATGACGCCCACCTTGCCCCACAAGTCGTCCACAACGCAAAACGCCCCGCCGGGGTTCCCTTTGAGGGGTCCCGGCGGGGCGCTTGGTTCAGGCGACAGGAGGCCTATTCGGCGGCGATGGTCACCGGCGCGACGCGGTCCTTGAAGTTGATGGCCTGCAGGTGGCGGATGCCTTCCTCGGCGATGTCGTCGCCGACCATGCGGTCGCCCTCGCCCTTCAGCTCCTCGATGTCCACATACATGGCGTAGAACGCCTTGGTGCGGTCGGTGATGATGCCGGCGTTGAGCAGGGTCTTCACCAGCACCCGGAAGATGTTGGTCTGCTCCTTCATGTTCTCCCGACGCAGGTCGTCGGTCATGATCTTCCCGTACTCCTCGACCACCTTGTCCGGATCCAGGCCGAACTCGCGATAGAGGTCCAGCTGCTGGTGCGGCGAGACCAGGTTGAACAGCAGGGTCTGGAAGCAGTGCGCCGCCCAGTCCTCGATGATCGCGTGCTCCTCGGGGCTCAGCTTGGGCACCGTGCGGTCGGCCCAGATCTTCCCGAACTTGTGGTGGAAGGCCTCGTCGGTCATCACCAGCTGCAGCAGCTTCTTGCCGACCGGGTCGTTGATATTGTTGAAGAAGGTGGCGAAGGCGCCCATGGCCAGGCCTTCCACCAGCATCTGCATGCCGATGATCTTCTTGTAGACCTCGGGCGCGCCGATGATCTCGACCAGCAGGGTCTTCAGGGCCGGGCCGCATTCGACCGGCTTGCCCCAGCGGGCCTTGATGTACTTGGCGAAGGCCGTGACGTGGCGGGCCTCTTCGCGGGTCTGGTTGGCGGCGTATTCCTGGGCGCCCTGGTCCTTGAGCACGTGGCACAGGCTGGCCGACAGGTTCAGCGCGCCCTGCTCGCCGTGCAGGATCGACGAGAAGCTGCGCAGCACCGACTGGTTGATGAAGCGGATGCGCTGCTTGGGATCGGAAAGGTGGTTGGAGACGTAGTCGGTGGACAGGGCGATCACCAGGTCCTCGGGAACCAGCGCCTGGTTCTCCATGTCGAACGGTTCGTCGAAATCGATATAGGCCTTGTCCAGCGGGTCCCAGAAGTGGTCGTGGGTGGCCGAGATGATCTTGTCGAAGGCGCTGGAGCGGTTGCCGTAGCGGTCGAGTTCGAGCATCGACTCGAAGTCGTCCGGCGCCACCGCGTCGTACATGGCGTCCTTGGTGATGTTCTTGTCCGTCGCGCTGGTCATCCTTGGGGGCTCCTCGCCTAAAAGGGGCTGGACAGGCCCCGTCTAACGCGGGTCTCTGGCCTATCTAAACACTGTCAACTCAAAGACGCGGCGGGGTCAAATTAAAAATGACGACTGCGTCAGGTTCGCAAATGGGCCCGGGGCCCCTGGGGAAAGCACGGCCATGGGGCTCAACGTCTTCGTCCTGACCGGCGCCGGCATCTCGGCCGAGAGCGGCCTGGGCACCTTCCGCGACACCAGCGGCATCTGGACCCAGTACGACCTCAACGAGGTGGCCACGCCCGAGGGCTTCGCCCGCGACCCGGCCAAGGTGCGGGCCTTCTACAACGCCCGGCGGGCCAACCTGGCGAACGCGGCGCCCAATGCGGCGCACACGGCCCTGGCCCGGCTGCAGGCGGGACTGGCCGCCAAGGGCGGGCGTCTGTTCCTGTGCACCCAGAACGTCGACGACCTGCACGAGCAGGGCGGCTGCGTCGACGTGGTCCATATGCACGGCGAGCTGCGGGTGACGCGCTGCCACGCCTGCGGGGCGACCTGGCCCGACCTGGAGCCGCTGAGCGCCGACAGCGGCTGCCTGGCCTGCGGTCGCGTCGGGACCGCCCGCCCGCACGTGGTGTGGTTCGGCGAGGAGCCGCTGTTCCTGGACGCGATCGGCGACGCCCTGGAGGAGTCCGACCTGTTCGTATCGATCGGCACCTCCGGCTCGGTCTATCCGGCCGCCGGCTTCGTGGCCGAGGCGCGGCGGCTGGGCCTTCGGACCTGCGAGCTGAACCTGGAGCCCTCGGACAACGCCCGGGCCTTCGACGAGCGGCGGTATGGACCGGCGACGGAGGTGGTGCCGGCCTGGGTGGAGGAGGTGCTGGGCGGGTAGGACCTCACCCTAGTCGCGTATCCACCCATCGAAGTAATCGGTCTCGGTGAAAAGGTCGGGTTCGCTGGAAACGACCGCCAGCGTGGCGTCGGGAGACACGGGCGCCTTGTCCTCATGACGCAGGCAGATGAACGCCTGGCCATCCCAACCGAAGGTTACCGCTCGGCAGGTCGCTGCCGATCGGACCGTGCCAGCACATACAGCGTTCGGGTCGATCGATCGCCGTATGCGGTCTAGCAAGTCCTCTTCCGACAGGAGGGGGATCAGGTGCGGTTCGGCCAGGTCTTCGTGAAAATGGCCCGCATCGGCGGCCGCTCCGGGATCGCGCCAATCGACGACGAACTGGAAGACGTCTCCTCCACTCCGCAGGCTGTCGAATGTCATCTTGGCGATCAGCGAAATGGACGCCTGCGTCCTTTCGGCCGGAACGTCATCACCATAGAGCTCGAACGCGGGAAAAATCGCATAGGCCTTCATGCCGTCAAACCGTCGGCCATGGTCGAGGTTCGCAACAGCGTCACGACGCTCCTACCCCTCCAGCCCCGCCAGCACCTTCGGATCCCGCTTCGCCAGCTCGACGATCCGTTCGATCAGGGCGTCCTTGCTCTCCAGCGCCAGACCGTCCCTCAGCCGCGCCAGGCGCTCGCGGACATAGCCCCGGCCCGTGCCGTCCAGCAGGTTGGCCGCCACGACCACGGCCGCCTGGTGCTTGCAGGCCCCGAACTTGTCGAAGCCCGGGCAGGTGCAGGCGCCCTCGCCGTCGGGGGCGCGCAGGGCGACGACATAGAGCTCGCCGGTGCTGCCGGTGACATGGGCGGTGACCACGTCGTCCTCGATGGCGATCAGGTCGACGGCGCCGGCCTCGGCCATGGCCGCGCCGCTCTCGAACCAGCGTTCGTCCATGCGCCCGCGCCAGGCTTCGGCGTCAAAAAGCGTGTCGCCGTGGCTCATGCGTCGTCCTCGATGCGGTGGATGTCGTCGTCCGACAGGCCGAAATGGTGGCCGATCTCGTGGACCAGCACGTGGGCGATCAGTTCGCCCAGGGTGACGTCGCCGCGCTCGCACCATTCGTCCAGGATCGGGCGGCGGTACAGGAACACCATCGACGGCTGCGGCGTGGGGTCGAACAGCGATCGGCGGGCCAGGTCGACGCCCTGGTAGAGACCGGTCAGCTCGAACGGGTCCTCGATGCCCAGGTCGTCCAGCACCTCGTCGGAGGCAAAGTCGTCGACGCGGAACACCACGTCGCCGGCCTGGCGGCGGAAGTCGGCGGGCAGGTCGTCGAAGGCCCGGCGCGCCAGGGCGGCGAAGTCGTCCAGCGAGGGGGCCATGCGTTCGGTCCAGGTCATGGTCGGTACATAGGCCGGAGGGACGGCGCCGGAAAGCCTCCGCGACCGCCACGCTCATCGCGCTCTGGCCACGCGCGGCCTAATCTGTGAAGCTGATTCGCTAACCATGACCGTAGCCAGGGGCCGACGCCAAGCCTGATGACCTCGTCCGACCTGATCTTGGCCGCGACGGCCGGCGCGGTCTGCCTCGCCCTTTGCGCCACCCTGTGGGCGATGTCGCAGCGGCGGCGCTTCGAGGACCACCTCGCCCGCCTGAAGGCCCGCGCCGTCCGCCTGGAGACCCGGCTGATGGACAGCCAGGGCGCGGCCGAGGCCTTCGAGAGCGCCGTGGTCGTCCTCCACGACGACGGCGTCGACCTGGTGTCCGGCGAGGACGCCCTGGCCGCGTGCGCCGAGATCCTCGACGTCGCCGCCGACGCCCAGGCCGTGGTCCTGGCCCTGACCGAGGCCGATCCGTCCCACGCCCAGAAGCTGAAGGCCCTGTTCGAGCAGGGCCAGTCCTGCGCCTTCGAGGCTCGCGGCCCGCGCGGCGGCGTGGTGGTCGAGGGCCGGGCGGCGGGGACCCGCGCCTGGCTGCGCCTGTGCGCGGCGGCCGCCAGCGAGACCGGCCTGCCGGACGCCGGACGCTTCGCCGCCTTCATGGACGGCCTGGTCGAGCCGGCCTGGATCTCGGGCGCCGACGGCGCGCCGGTCTGGGGCAACGCGGCCTATCTGCGGGTGGTGGGGGTCGAGACGGCCGCCGACGCCTCGCGCGACAACAAGTCGATCGACCGGGCCGCCGACGCCCTGGCGGTCGAGGCCGCCAAGGCCGGCGAGCTGCGCGAACTGGTCCGCTGGGTGCCGCTGGACGGCCGCCGCCGGGCCCTGCGCTTCTCGGCCCAGCCGCTGGAGGGCGGCGGGGTCGGGGTGTTCAGCAGCGACGTCACCGAGGTCGAGGACATGCGCGACGCGCTGAAGAAGCACGTCGCCGCCCACGACGAGACCCTGAACCACATCGCCGACGCGGTGGCGATCTTCAGCGCCGGCCGCCGCCTGGCCTTCCACAACACCGCCTTCGCCGAGCTGTGGGGCCTGGAGCCGGCCTGGCTGGCCGAGCGTCCGACCCACGGCGAGGTGCTGGACCGCCTGCGCCAGCGCCGCCGCCTGCCCGAGACGGTCGACTACGCCAAGTGGAAGGCGGCGGAACTGGCCCGCTACGAGGACCTGGGGCCCCAGGCCGACGAGATGTGGGACCTGCCCGACGGCCGCACCCTGCGCGTCGTGCGCCAGCCCCACCCGCTGGGCGGCATGCTGGTGCTCTATTCCGACATCACCGGCGAGCTGCGGCTGAAGGCCCAGTACAACGCCCTGATCCAGGTGCAGCAGGCCACGCTGGACAAGCTGAACGACGCCGTGGCGGTGTTCGGCTCGGACGGCCGCCTGCGCCTGCACAACGAGGCCTTCGAGACGTTCTGGAACGTCTCGGCCCAGGCCCTGGAGGCGGCGGTCGACTTCGAGGGCGTGGTCGAGCTGTGCGTGCCGCGCCTGCACGACCTGAGCTTCTGGCGCGAGCTGAAGGGCCGGGTGGCCGATCCCGACCCGCAGATGCGCGCCCCCACCTCGGGCGAGACCCGCACCTCGGACAACCGCATCATCGTCTATCAGAGCCGCCCGCTGCCCGACGGCGCCACCCTGATCGCCTTCGCCGACGTCACCGACACCCGCCAGCTGGAAAGCGCCCTGGCCGACCGCTCGGCGGCCCTGACCGAGGCCGAGCGGCTGAAGCGCGATTTCGTCGGCAACGTCTCCTACGAGCTGCGCACGCCGCTGACGACGATCATCGGCTATTCGGAGCTGCTGGAGCGGGCCGACGGCCTGACCGAGCGCGGGCGGGGCCACGTGGCCTCGGTGCGCGCCGCCGCCACCCAGCTGGCCCGCTCGATCGACGACGTGCTGGACATGGCCCAGATCGACGCCGGCGAGATGGCGCTGGAGATCGAGGACATCCGCGTGGCCGGCCTGCTGGCCGACGCCCAGGAGCGTTCGCTGAACGCCGCCCAGATCGGCGGGGTCACCCTGTCGGTCGAATGCGACAAGGACGTCGGCCTGATCCGCGGCGACCACAAGCGCCTGTCGCAGATCCTGGACCACCTGATCGAGAACGCCCTGCGCCAGACCCCGCCGGACGGAGTGGTCACCCTGTCGGCCCGCCGGGCCCTGGGCGAGGTGCGGCTGGATGTCTCGGACACCGGCCGGGGCGTGCCCTTCCACGTCCAGGCCCACATCTTCGATCGGTTCGTGGGCCGGGATCGCGGCGGGCCGGGCCTGGGCCTGGCCCTGGTCAAGGCGCTGGTCGAGCTGCACGGCGGCTGGGTGGCGCTGGAAAGCGAACCCGGCGCGGGCTCGACGTTCACGTGCCACCTGCCGGAGACCCAGCAGCCGGGGGCGGCGCAGCCGGAGTTCGGGTTCTAAGGCAAGGTTTGGGCGGCGAACACTTGCCCCCTACGGACCGCTTCGCGGTCGTCTTCCCCCGAAGGGGGAAGAGCGTTCGGCTCCGCCCCCTTCGGGGGCGGATAGACGGCGAAGCCGTCAGGTGGGGGCAAGTGGGTGAGCCACCGCCCCCAAAAAGACAATCCTAGTGCTGGCTTTCCGGCAGCCGCACCACCAGTCCGTCCAGGGCGTCGCTCACCTTGATCTGGCACGACAGGCGGCTGTTCGGCTCGACGTTCTCGGCGAAGTCCAGCATCGACTCTTCCATGGCCGACTTCTCGCCGGTCTTGTCCAGCCAGGCGTCGTCCACATAGACGTGGCAGGTGGCGCAGGCGCAGGCGCCGCCGCAGTCGGCGTCGATGCCCGGCACGTTGTTCTTCACGGCGCCTTCCATGACCGTCAGGCCCGGCTTGACGTCGATGACGTGGTCCGTGCCGTCGTGCTCGATGTAGGTGATCTTGGCCATGGGTCCCCTGAACTGGCTTTTGAACGGTCGTTTTACGCCGCTACTTCTTTCATGGAAATCGTGGTGTCCGCCAGCTTCTCGATGCTGATGGGCGTGCGTTTGGCGATCAGCTGCTTGCCGGCCATGAATTCGGGCGGCGCGTTGACCGCCTCGACGGCCTGGACCAGGTCGCCCTTCAGGTGGAAGACGGCGAACTTGGCGGCCGCCACGTCGCCGCGCACCACCTGGCGGTCGGTGTCGAACGGCAGGCCGGCGATCTGCAGTTTCAGGTCGTACTGATCCGACCAGAACCACGGGATCTCGTGCGGCGGCATGGCCTTGCCGGCAATGGCGGCGGCGGCCTGCTTGGCCTGCTCCAGGGCGTTGGGCACGCTCTCCAGGCGGAACTGGCGGTCGTAGGTGGGCAGCGGCCGGTGGGTCAGGTCGCCGATCGCGAACACGAACGGGTCGGCCGTGCGGGCCTCGATGTCGACCACCACGCCGTTGGCGCACTCCAGGCCCGCGTCGCGGGCCAGCTCCTCGTTCGGGACCGCCCCGACCCCGACCAGGGCCGCGTCGCAGGCGATGACCGAGCCGTCGGCCAGCCGCACGCCGGTGACGTGGCCGTCGACCCCGTCGAAGCCCGCGACGTTGGCGTCCAGCACGAAGGTCACGCCGCGTTCGCCGTGATAGTCCTGGAAGAAGTTGGACAGGGTCTCGCAGGCCACCCGGGCCAGGACGCGGGGCTCGCGCTCGATGATCGTGGCGTGGCCGCCCAGGGCCATGGTCGAGGCCGCCGCCTCCAGGCCCACATAGCCGCCGCCCACCACCGCCAGCCGCTTGCCGGGGCCCAGGGCCGCCTTCAGGGCCTCGGCGTCGGCCGCCGTCCGCAGGGCCAGGACGCCGGCCAGGTCGGCGCCGGGGATCGGCAGGGCCCGGGCCCGGGCGCCGGTGGCCAGGATCAGGTAGTCATAGGGCAGGGTCTCGCCCGAGGCGAGGCTGACGGTCTTGGCGCCGCGGTTGATCGAGACGACCACCCCGCCCAGGCGCAGGGAAACCCCGGCTTCCTCGTACCAGCTGCTGGGTTTGAGCTGCAGGCTGTCGGCGTCGGCCTCGCCCTTCAGCCAAGCCTTGCTGAGCGGCGGGCGCTGATAGGGCAGCAGGGGCTCGTCGCCGATCAGCACGATCGGGCCGACATGGCCGTACTGGCGGAGGAAGGCCGCGGCCGAACCGCCGGCGTGGCCGGCGCCGACGATGACGACGCGGGCGTTCAGATCCCCGGTTCCAGCTTCACTCCCAATGCCGCTCAACGCCAAAGTCCTCCCGTTCGAGCAAAGATGACGGTGGCGTCACCTTTTTGCAAGCCGATCGGCCTTGGGCTCGAAGACCAGTTTTTACCGATCTTCTGCGGCGATGGAACAGGCCTCGTCCCGAGCCCGTCGAAGGACGAGGTAGGGAGCCGTGGTCCTTAGACCACGCGCTCCACCAGCATCTTCTTGATCTCGGCGATCGCCTTGGCCGGGTTCAGGCCCTTCGGGCAGACCTGGGCGCAGTTCATGATCGTGTGGCAGCGATAGAGCTTGAACGGGTCCTCGAGGTTGTCGAGGCGGTCGCCCGTGGCTTCGTCGCGGCTGTCGATCAGCCAACGGTAGGCGTGCAGCAGGGTGGCCGGACCCAGATACTTGTCGCCGTTCCACCAGTAGCTGGGGCACGAGGTCGAGCAGCAGGCGCAGAGGATGCACTCGTAGAGGCCGTCCAGCTTGGAGCGGTCTTCCGGCGACTGCTTCCACTCGGTGCGCGGCTCGGGCGTGACGGTGTGCAGCCAGGGCTCGATCGAGGCGTACTGGGCGTAGAACAGCGTCAGGTCCGGGATCAGGTCCTTGACCACCGGTTGGCTCGGCAGCGGGCTGATCTGCACGGCCTTGCCGGGCGTGTCGGCGTGGCCGTGGGTGCAGGCCAGGGTGTTGCGGCCGCCGATGTTCATCGCGCACGAGCCGCAGACGCCTTCACGGCACGAGCGGCGGAAGGCCAGCGTCGGGTCGATGGTGTTCTTGATGTAGAGCAGGGCGTCCAGGACCATCGGGCCGCAGGCGTCGACGTCCACCTCGTAGGTGTCCCAGCGCGGGTTGCGGCCGTCTTCCGGGTCGTACCGGTAGACCTTGAACGAACGCGTGTTCTTGGCGCCGGCCGGGGCGGGCCAGGTCTTGCCGTTCTGGACGGTGGAGTTCTTCGGGAGGGTGAGCTGAACCATCGATCGTACCCTCAGTACACGCGTTGCTTCGGCGGGATGTAGTCGATGTCCTTGGACATCGTGTAGCTGTGCACCGGCCGGAAATCGATCTTCACCTGGCCGGTCGACTGGTCGAGCCAGGCCAGGGTGTGCTTCATCCAGTTGGTGTCGTCGCGCGTGGAGAAGTCCTCGCGGGCGTGGGCGCCGCGGCTTTCGGTGCGGTTCACCGCCCCGGCCACGGTGACGACGGCCTGGCCGATCAGGTTGTCGAACTCCAGGGTCTCCATCAGGTCGGTGTTCCACACCAGGCCCCGGTCGCTGACCTTGATGTCCTTGGCCTTGTCCCAGACCGCGCCCAGGCGCTTGACGCCGCTTTCCAGGCTCTCACCGGTGCGGAACACCGCGGCGTCCTCCTGCATGGCCTTCTGCATCTCGAGACGCAGGGCCGCCGTCGGCGTGCCGCCGTTGGCGTTGCGGAAGCGGTCGAAGCGGGCCAGGTGGCCGTCGGTCATGCTGTCCTTCAGCTCGGGCTGGGTGGCGCCGGGCGTCAGGATCTCGGCGCAGCGCAGGGCGGCCGCGCGGCCGAACACCACCAGGTCGATCAGGCTGTTGGAGCCCAGGCGGTTGGCGCCGTGCACCGACACGCAGGCCGCCTCGCCCACGGCCATCAGGCCGGGGATCACCTGGTCGGGATTGTCGCCCGACTTGGTCACGACCTCGCCGTGATAGTTCGTGGGGATGCCGCCCATGTTGTAGTGGACGGTCGGCAGGACCGGGATCGGCGCCTTGGTCACGTCGACGCCGGCGAAGACCTTGGCGGTCTCCGAGATGCCGGGCAGGCGCTCGTGCAGGATCTTCGGGTCCAGGTGGTCCAGGTGCAGGAAGATGTGGTCCTTGTTGGGGCCCACGCCGCGGCCTTCGCGGATCTCGATGGTCATCGCCCGGCTGACCATGTCGCGCGGGGCCAGGTCCTTCACCGACGGGGCGTAGCGCTCCATGAAGCGCTCGCCCTCCGAGTTGGTCAGGTAGCCGCCTTCGCCGCGGGCGCCCTCGGTGATCAGGCAGCCGGCGCCGTAGATGCCGGTGGGGTGGAACTGCACGAATTCCATGTCCTGCAGCGGCAGGCCGGCGCGCAGCGCCATGGCGTTGCCGTCGCCCGTGCAGGTGTGGGCCGAGGTGGCCGAGAAGTAGGCGCGGCCGTAGCCGCCGGTGGCCAGGATGACCATCTGGGCCTGGAACCGGTGCAGGGTGCCGTCGTCCAGCTTCCAGGCGGTGACGCCCCGGCAGACGCCGTCTTCCATGATCAGGTCGAGCGCGAAGTACTCGATGAAGAACTCGGTGTCGTGGGCCAGGGACTGGCCGTACATCGTGTGCAGCATGGCGTGACCGGTGCGGTCGGCCGCCGCGCAGGTGCGCTGGATCGGGCCTTCGCCGAAGTTCTTGGTCATGCCGCCGAAGGCGCGCTGGTAGATCTTGCCGTCCACGGTGCGCGAGAACGGCACGCCCCAGTGTTCCAGCTCGTAGACCGCCGCCGGGGCGTTGCGGGTCAGGTACTCGATGGCGTCCTGGTCGCCCAGCCAGTCCGAACCCTTGACGGTGTCGAACATGTGCCAGCGCCAGTCGTCCTGGCCCATGTTGCCCAGCGAGGCCGAGATCCCGCCCTGGGCGGCGACCGTGTGGCTGCGGGTGGGGAACACCTTGGTGACGCAGGCGGTCTTCAGGCCGGCCTGGGCGCAGCCGAGCGCAGCGCGGAGGCCCGAGCCGCCGGCGCCGACGACGACGACGTCGAAGCGGTGATCAATGAACTTGTAGGCCGACATCAGAGGGCTCCGGTGAAGGCGACCTTGAGGATCGCCACGACCCCAAGAGCGCCGCCGAGGACGCAAACGAAAAGATTGGCGAGGACCAGCACGGTCTTGGTCGTGAAGTCCGGGACGTAGTCCTCGATCACCACCTGCACCGCGCCCTTCAGGTGGACCAGGGCGACGACGATCAGCAGGCTGAGCAGGACGGTGTTGTGCGGGATGGCCACCCATTCGGCGGCGCCGTCGAAGCCGAGGCCGGCCAGGCGCAGGGCGGCGAACACGCCCCACAGGGCCAGCGGGATCAGGGCGATGCCCGAGACGCGCTCGGTGACGAAATGGCCGACGCCGTGGTGCGAGGCGCCCAGGCCGCGGGCCCGGGACATCGGCGTGCGGAAGCGGGCGGAAGACGACTTGGCCATGATCAGAGCGCTCCGGTTTGGGCGGCGATCACCCAGACGACGATCGCGCCGACCACCGCGAAGGCGATGGCGGCCGCGCCGGTCATGTCCGCCGTCTTCGGCGTGAAGCCCTTGCCGGCGTCCCAGAAGGTCTGACGCACGGTGTAGGCGATGTTGTAGAGCACGGCGACGGTCAGGCCGAACAGCACCAGCTTGCCCAGCGGCGAGCCGAGGCAGCCGGTGTAGCAGGCGTAGGCCTGCGGACCCGAGGCCAGGGCCAGGGCCCAGCCGGCCAGCAGCAGCACGCCGACATAGAGGGCGAAGACGGTGGCGCGATGCAGGATCGAGCAGGCCATGGTGATGTGCCAGCGCCAGACTTGCAGGTGCGGCGACAGGGGGCGCTCGGGCAGACCCCCGCTGGTCTCGGTCATGGTTGTGTCCAACCCTTTAGCTTTGTGCGTTGCGGGATGCTTTTAAGCGCGACGCCCCGGGTGTCAACGCGGGCGCCCTTGTTGAGAAACGTTCTCATGATCGAGAGGATGGGCGCGGCGGAATACAGGCGCCGCAGCGCGCGGGGGCGCCCGCAGCGGGTCGATCGCCGTTCGCCGAGCGCGTTCAACCTTTCGTTCAAACCTAGACAGTAAACGGGCCGTTGACCAAGTTGGGGTGCGTTCAATGGCCGCAGGGATTTCAACGGACGCGCCGGCGCCGGCCGGCTGGCGACGGACGCTCGGCGCGCTGTTCGACGTGCTGCGCGTCGCGGGCGGCGACACCGGCGGCATGGGCGCGCGGCTGGTGTTCTCGGCCGTCGTCTTCTGCGCCACCCTGCCCTATTCCAGCGACCACGCGCCGTACTTCTGGATGGCGGCCATGGCCGTCCTGGCCGTCGCCGAGGCGCGGACCACTGCAACGGGACGGGGCGGCGCCGCCGACCTCTTCGCCTGGATGCAGAGCGCCGGCTACGGCCTGGCCGGCTTCTATCTGACCTTCTTCCAGGTCGGCGCGGCCCAGACCTTCGGCGTGACCCTGTACGGCGTGGTCATGTTCGAGATCCTGGTGCGCGACTACGCCCGGCCCAAGCGCCTGCTGACCAACCTGACGCCGATGCTGGCCTCGATGGTCGTGGTCCAGCTGGGGGCCAGCGCCCGGCTGATCCAGCGCGACCAGCCCTGGCGGATCGCCACGGTGCTGGCCACCACCTATCTGGTGTTCCGCGTCTTCCGCTCGCTGCAGATCGACCTGACCCGGGCCCGTCGCGAGCTGGCCGAGGCGCGGGGGCGGGCCGAGGCCGACGCCCGCACCATCCGCGAGGCCCACCGCATCGCCCTGATGGCCGAGGACATGGCCGGGGTCGGCCACTGGCGCATCGACGTGGCCAGCGGCGTGACCACCTGGTCCGAGGGCGTGTTCCGCATCTATGGCCGGGAAACGTCGGCGGGCGTGCCCGACCGCGAGGTGCAGCTGACCCATTTCCCCGCCGACGACCGCCCCCGCTGGCGGGCCGAGCTGGAGAAGGCGGCCGAAACGGGCGAGCCGTTCGAGTTCGAGACCCGCCTGACCCGGGCCGACGGCACGGTGCGCGACATCGTCAGCCACGTCGCGGTCGAGCTGGACGCCGAGGGCCAGGTCGCCACGCTGTTCGGCGCCCTGATGGACGTCACCGAGTCCCGCGCCCGCGAAACCGCCCTGCTGGACGCCAAGCTGCGCGCCGAGGCCGCCGCCGAGGCCAAGGCCGAGTTCCTGGCCAATATGAGCCACGAGATCCGCACGCCGCTCACGGCGATCAACGGCTTTTCCAGCCTGCTGGCCGACATCGACGACCTGTCGCCCGACGCCGGCCTCTATGTCCGGCGGGTCAGGACGGCGGGCATGACCCTGCTGACGGTGGTCAACGACATCCTGGAGTTCTCCAAGCTGGAGTCCGGCCACGTGGCCCTGTCGCCCCAGGCCTTCGCCGTGGCGCCGTTCCTGGACGACGTCATGGCCCTGTTCGCCGAGCAGGCCCGCGCCAAGGACCTGGCCCTGTCGCTGGATCTCGACCCGGGCGTGCCCGCGGCCCTGGCCACCGACGCCAACCGCCTGCGCCAGGTGATCGTCAACCTGGTCAGCAACGCCATCAAGTTCACCGAGGCCGGCGAGGTGCGGGTGGGCGTGCGCCATGCCGACGGCGTCTTGCACGTGTCGGTGCGCGACACCGGCTGCGGCGTTCCCGAGGACAAGCGCGACGGCCTGTTCCAGCGCTTCTTCCAGGCCGACGGCTCGATCAGCCGCCGCTACGGCGGCACGGGCCTGGGCCTGTCGATCTGCAAGGGCCTGGTCGAGCTGATGGGCGGCTCGATCGCCATGGAGCCCGCCCCGGGCGGCGGCTCGATCTTCGCCTTCGACGTCCGCGCCGACGAGGCCGCGGCCGCCCCGACGGGCGCCAACATCGAACGCGCCGGACCCGTCGCCGTCGCCCAGGTCCTGGTCGTCGACGACGTGGCGGTGAACCGCGAACTGGTGCGCGCCATGCTGCAGGCCGTCGGCCACGAGGTCTCGGAGGCCGCCAGCGCGGCCGAGGCCCTGCGCCTGACCGCCTGCGAGCGGTTCGACCTGATCCTGATGGACCTGCAGATGCCGCAGGTCGACGGCTTCACCGCCGCCCGCGCCGTCCGCGCCCAGGACAGCGCCAACCGCGACACCCCGATCATCGCGCTGAGCGCCGACGTCCTGCCCGAACACGTGGCGGCCAGCGCCGAGGCCGGCATGAACGGCCACATCGGCAAGCCGATCTCGCCGGCCGAGCTGCTGGGCGCCGTCGAGCGCTGGACGGGGGTGCGGGTGGGGGGCGAAGACGTCGAACGGGAACAGGCGTAAGGCGGACGTCGCCTTTCCCTCCCCTTTATGGGGAGGGGGGACCAGCGAAGCTGGTGGGTGGGGCTTCGCCGCCGCCCTTGAGTCATCAAGCCCCACCCGACCCCCTTCGGGGCCACCCTCCCCACAAGGGGGAGGGAAAGCTGGAGAGGCGCCCCTACCCCCGAAACACCGTCAGCGCCGCGTGCTGCAGCAGCATGATGGTCTTGGCGTCGCGGATGCGGCCGTCGGCGACCATGGCCAGGGCCTCGTCGATCGCCAGTTCCAGGACCTCGATGTCCTCGCCCTCGTCGGGATGGCCGCCGCCGTCGCCGATCCGCATCGAGGCGTCGTACGGCGCGACGAAGAAGTGCAGGATTTCGGTCACGGAACCGGGGCTCATGAAGGCCTCGAAGACCTTGGTCACTTCGCCCAGCCGGTAGCCCAGCTCCTCCTCGACCTCGGCGCGGATGCGCACCTCGGGCTCGGCGTCGTCCAGCAGGCCGGCGGCGGCCTCGATCAGCAGGTCGTCGTAGCCGTTGACGAAGGCCGGATAGCGGAACTGCCGGACCAGCAGCACCGTGCGCCGGTCCAGGTCGTAGGGCAGCAGCACCGCCCCGTTGCCGCGGTCGTAGACCTCGCGGGCCTGCGTCTGCCAGGTTCCGTCCCGGCGCTTCCAGTCGAAGGTGGCGGCCTTCAGGACGTACCAGTTGTCGGAGAGCAGCCGGGTCTCGTGGACGCGGACACGGTCCTTCACGCTCATGGGTTCCTCGTCCTCATCACTCTGCCGATCCCAGGCCCATTCTTTTCAACCGTCATCCCGGGCCTTGTGCCCGGGACCCCTCTATCCGCCGCAGGTGCAGCGGTGTGGCGCGCCGGCGCGCCAATCTATCTCACGCGTCAGCTGACCCAGGGGTCCCGGGCACAAGACCCGGGATGACGGTGATGGGGAAGGCTCCGCGCTCGAATATCGATCAATCCTAGTCCCGCACCCGCGCCACATAGTCGGCCGAGCGCATCTCCTGCAGGCGCGACACGGTCCGCTCGAACTCGAACGAGCCGTCGCCGGCCGGATACAGGGCCTCGGGCTCGCCGTGGGCCAGGGCCACCAGCTTGGCGTCGGCCTCGTAGAGGGCGTCGACCAGGGTGTTGAAGCGCTTGGCCGCGTCGCGCCGGTCCGGGGTCAGCAGCGGCACGTCCTCGAGGAACAGGGTGTGGAAGCGCTCGGCGATCGCCAGATAGTCCTGCGGCCCCAGGGCCTGCTGGCAGAGGCTGGCGAACGAGGCGCGCAGCAGGCCGCCGGCGGCGCGCGGGAAGTGCATCTTGCGGCCCAGGACCTCGATCTTGGCGCCGGTCTCCTCGGCTCCGTCCAGCATGTCGGCCCACAGGCGGTCGAACTCGGCGAGGTTGGCCTTGTCGTCCGGGGCCAGCCAGGTGCGGGCGGCGCGCAGGCGGTCCAGCCGGAAATCCACCGGGCCGCGCACGGCCACGATCTCCAGCTTCTCCTTCAGCATCTCGATGAACGGGACGAAGAGCTGGCGGTTGAGGCCGTCCTTGTAGAGGTCGTCCGGCGGCCGGTTGGAGGTGGCCACCAGGGTGACCCCCTGGGCGAACAGGGCCTCGAACAGCCGGCCCAGGATCATGGCGTCGGCGATGTCGGTGACCTGCAGCTCGTCGAAGCACAGCAGGCGGGCGTCGGCGGCGATCAGGTCGGCGGTCGGGGCGATCGGGTCGTCGCCCTTGTGCTGGCCGAAGCGGGCCTTGCGCTCGGCCGCGTCGCCCTTGCGCCAGGCGTTGATGTGCTCGTGCACCTCGGCCATGAACGCGTGGAAGTGCGCGCGGCGCTTCTTGGCGACCGGGGCGCTGTCGAAGAACAGGTCCATCAGCATGGACTTGCCGCGCCCGACCGGTCCCCACAGATAGACGCCCTTCTGGCCCTTGGGCTTGCGGCCGAACAGCGAGAAGCCGGGCTCGCCGGCGTTGTCGAGGTCGGCCTCCAGCCGCGACAGGGCGTCGACCGCGGCGGCCTGCGCGACGTCGGGCTTGATCTCGCCCTGGGCCAGGCGCTCTCGGTAGGCGGTGCGGACGGACGTAGGCATCGCCACGGGGGTTAGCGCGCCGAGGACGGCGGGGGAAGAGCCAACAGTCCACCGAGCCCATCGCACCCTCTTCCCGTTGTCATTCCGGAAAGCGCGCAGCGCTTGTCCGGGACCCAGGGGCGGCTGCGCGGCTTTGGCCCTGTCACCTGGGTCCCGGACAGCCCCCGCGGGGCTTCCGGGATGACAACCTGTTTTGAGGCGCCGGTATCCCTAGGCCCGTCCCGCCGTCCGCATCCGGCCTCGCATGAACTCGACGAACGCCCGCAGCGCGGCCGAGGCGCCCAGGCGGCTGGGATAGTAGAGGTGCCATGACGTCGGACCGGCCAGATAGGCGTCCAGCACCCGCTCCAGCCGGCCGTTCAGCACATGCCCCATGGCCAGGGGCTCGGGCTGGTAGGTCAGGCCCAGGCCGTCCAGCGCGCCCTTCATCAGCAGGTCGAAGTCGTTGACGCTGAGCGGGCTCTCGACCGCCACCTGGAACTCGCGGCCGTCCTCCTCGAACTCCCAGCGGTAGTTGTTCATCCGGGTGGTCTGCAGGACGTTCAGGCAGGGATAGCCCTTCAGGTCGCGCGGGTGCTCGGGCCGGCCCCAGCGCTGCAGCAGGGCCGGGGCGCCGACCACGCAGAACCGGAACGGGTGCGACACCCGCACCGCCACCATGTCCGGCGCGATCATCTCGCCCATCCGCACGCCGACGTCGAAGCCCTCCTCGATCAGGCTGACCTGGGCGTCGTCGACCACGATCTCCATCTTCACGTCGGGATAGGCGCGGACGAAGTCGGTGATGACCGGGGCCAGCACCATGCGCAGCGCCAGGCGCGAGGTGGTCAGGCGCACCGTGCCCGCCGGACCCTCGCCCAGCGATCGCGCCGAGGCCGTGGCCGCCACCATCGCCTCGACCGCCGGCTGGGCGCCGTGCAGGAAGCGCCGCCCGGCCTCGGTCAGTCCCACCTCGCGGGTGGTGCGGGCGAACAGCGACACGCCCAGCCGGGCCTCCAGCTGCTTGACCGCGTGGCTGACCGCCGCCGGCGTCACGCCCAGGTCGGCGGCGGCGACGGTGAAGCTGCGCCGCCTGGCCACGGTGGTGAAGGCGACGACGCCGTCCAGCAGGTCGCGCTGCATTATCAAGCCCTGTTTGAAACGACGTTCAAACTATCAAGGATTATCGCGGACGGGTCGAGCCCTCATCTTCCCCGTCACGAGGCGAGGACGCTCCAAAGCCCTCCCCGACAGCCAAGGAGATTTCCCATGTCCGCCAACATTTCCGGCAAGGTCGTCGTCGTCACCGGGGCCAGCAGCGGCCTGGGCGAAGCCACCGCCCGCCACCTCGCCGCCCAGGGCGCCCGCCTGGTGCTGGCCGCCCGCCGCGTCGACCGCCTGGAGGCCCTGGTCGCCGAGATCACCGCCGCCGGCGGCCAGGCGATCGCCGTCCGGACCGACGTCACCGTCAAGGCCGACGCCGACGCCATGATCGCCGCCGCCGTCCAGGCCTTCGGCCGGGTCGACGTGCTGGTCAACAACGCCGGCTACATGGCCATCGCCCCGATGTCGGCGCGCCTGACCGACGAGTGGGACAAGATGATCGACATCAACATCAAGGGCCTGCTGTACGGCGTCGCCGCCGCCCTGCCGGTGTTCGAGGCGCAGGGCTCGGGCCAGTTCATCAACATCAGCTCGATCGCCGGCCGCAAGGTCTTCAGCCCGGGCGGCACGGTCTACAGCGGCACCAAGTTCGCCGTGCACGCCATCTCGGAAGGCCTGCGGCACGAGGTGGGCTCCAAGGTCCGCGTGACGGTGATCTCGCCCGGCGGGGTCAACACCGAGCTCAAGCACGGCAGCTCGGATGCGGACTCGCTGAAGGCCCTGGACGCCTTCTACGAGATCGCCATCGGCCCCGACGCCATCGCCCGCGCCGTCGCCTATGCGGTGGAACAGCCGGCCGACGTCGACGTCAGCGAGATCGCCGTCCGCCCGACCGCCCAGGATTTCTAACAACCCTCCCGCGGTCGATGCGCGCCCCCGGTCATGAAACGTGACCGGGGGCGAGGTCGTTTGGTCCCTGAAACGTCAGAGGAGACCGTCATGGCCCAGCCCGAAGACCGCACCCCGTCCACCGTCGCCCCCGAAGGCGAGACCCGGGCGATCTACGAGGACGACGACAACCTGGAGCTCGACGCGGGCGCCCCGCCGCGCGACGGCGACCTCGACCATGTCCACGGCTCCAAGACCCGCCGGGCCCGCAAGGACGAGATCAGCCGCCGGCCGGTCTAGACCTCGCCGATCATCCAGACCTCGCCGCGCACCACATGCGGCGGGCCGAAATCGAAATCGCGCAGCTCGGTGGCGAAGCCCCGCTCCCCGAAACCCGGCGGGAGCCGAAGGTCCCAGCGTCGGGCGAGGCTGGCCTCGACCGGCGTCCAGGTCTGCTCCTCGTCGTCGCGGGGCGCGAAGGCGCGGAAATAGGCCTCGTCGAAGAAGACGCACACCTCGCTGCCGAACATGTCGGGCAGGTTGATGATCGCCGCCACCCGCGCGCCGGCCAAGCCGGGCGGCCGCCGGTCGGCCAGGGTCCTGGCCGCGTCGATCAGCACCTGGGCCGCGCGGCTCTGGAGCGCCGGCCGCGCCGTCGGCCCCGAGACCAGCGCGTAGGGCAGGGCCAGCTTCCAGTGGAAGTAGCCGCGGCCCTCGTATGGCTTCCAATCGAAGCCCTCGCCCAGGCCGGCGACCCAGGACCGGAGGCGCCGCATGCGGCGCACGACGTCGTAGCGCGGCCTTTCCGACAGGACCATGTCGAGGACCCGCACTAAGCGCCCAGGTCCTTCCGCACGAACCGGTAGGTCTCGCGCCGCTCGCAGGCGCAGGCCTTCATCGTCCCGTCCTTGGTCCACCAGACCAGCAGCGGATAGGCGAAGCTCACGCCGTTCTCCTTGAGCAGCGGCCGCAGGTCCTGGACGGTCTTGCGGCCGGCCTCGATCACGGCGGTGCGGGCCACGTCGCCGTCGGCGGGGGCGATGCCGGCGGCCGTCCAGGCCTCGACCGGGGTGGCGTCCCATTTCTCCGACAGCGCCCAGCTGCGGTTGACCCACATCTCGGCCACGGTGGCGCGTTCGGCCGGCGTGGATTTCGGCACGCCGTTGCGGTCGGCGCGGGCGATCTCGATCAGCCGGGTGTCGACCCCGGCCTTGTGCAGGCCCGGATATTCCTCCTGCTTGAACCGCACGCAGTCGGGGCAGGTGCGGAAGCTGACCATGTACAGCTTCTGGCCCTTCAGCCCCGGCGACACCCAGCCGGCGGTGTCCAGGATCTTGGCGATCTCCGCCTGGTTCCGGGTGATCGTCTTGGGCCGCCAGCGCAGGTCGTAGTTCCAATAGGCCCAGACCCCCGCCCCGACGGCGGCGATGACGACGGCGGCGACGAGCCAGCGACCGAAACGCTTCATGCGAGAACTCCCCTCTTCCGACCCCAACGTCCGACGTCGCGGCCGGTCCGTCAAATTTCCAGCCTCGCCTTGGAACCGCGCCCGGCCTTCTCTAGACTCGGCGGATGACCATGCAGCAGGCCCAGGACACGGCCCGCCCCCACATCATCGACACCCTGATCGCCGAGCGGGCGCCGAAGCTGTGCGGCTCGCCGGCCTGGCCGCTGGCGCGCGGGCCGGTGCACGCCCTGCTCAGCTACGGCAAGGCCCGCGCCCTGGCCGAGGCCGTCGCCCCGATGAGCGGCCGCGAGGCGCTGGACTATGTCTCCGGCCTGCTGGGCCTGGCCGTCGATGTCCGGGGCCTGGAGAACCTGCCGGCCAAGGGCGCGGCCCTGGTGATCTGCAACCACCCGACCGGCATCGCCGACGGGGTGGCGGTCTACGACGCCCTCAAGGCTCGGCGGCCCGACATCACCTTCTACGCCAACGCCGACGCCCTGCGGGTGTGTCCGCGCCTGGACGAGACGCTGATCCCGATCGAATGGGTCGAGGCCAAGCGCACCCTGGCCGACACCCGCCGCGTGCTGGAGCGCACCCGCGCGGCGCTGAAGGCCGAGCAGGCCCTGATGATGTTCCCCGCCGGACGCCTGGCCACGCGGGTCGAGGGCCGGCTGACGGACAAGCCCTGGCAGGCCTCGGCCGTGTCGATGGCCCGCTGGAGCGGGGCGCCGATCGTGCCCATGCATCTGACCGGCCCCTGGTCGACCCTGTTCCACCTGTTCGACGGCCGCTTCCAGGAGCTGCGCGACATCACCCTGTTCCACGAGATGCTCAACAAGCGCGGGCGGCGGTTCTCGCTGATCGTCGGCCGGCCGATCCCGGCCAGGGCCCTGGACCCCGACGCGGCCATGGCCACCGGCGCCCTCAAGCACTTCGTCGAGCGCGTGCTGCCCACCAACCCCGACGCGGTGTTCGGATGATCGAGATCGACCTCCCTGATGAAGCCGCCACCCAGGCCCTGGGTCGGAAACTCGCCCTTGTGCTGCGGCCCGGCGACGCCCTGTGCTTGAGCGGCCCACTTGGCTCCGGCAAATCGACGCTGGCCCGCGCCCTTATCCGCGCCCTGACCTCGCCCGACGAGGAGGCGCCCAGCCCCACCTTCACCCTGGTGCAGTTCTACGACGGCCCCGACTTCCCGGTCGCCCATTTCGACCTCTACCGCCTGACCGATCCGGACGAGGCCTACGAGATCGGGCTGGAGGAGGCGCTGGAGGACGGCGCGGCCCTGATCGAATGGCCCCAGCGCCTGCAAGGCCGCCTGCCGGCCGACCGACTCGCTATAGACATCAGCCCCGCGGGCGAGGATGGACAGGCGCGCCGCGCCACCCTGATCCCGCATGGAACCTTCGAAGGACGCAACCTTGAGCTCTGACCGCGAAACCCTCAAGGCGGCCTTCCTGGCCAAGGCCGGTTTCGGCGACGCCCGCCGCGAGCTGCTCGGCGGCGACGCCTCGACCCGCGTCTACGAGCGCCTCCACCGAGGCGACGAGCGGTTCATCTTCATGGACCAGCCGCCGGCCCTGGAGAGCGTGGTCTGTCCGCCCGGCGCCGGCGAGGCCGAGCGGATCGCCCTGGGCTACAACGCCGCCGCCCGCCTGGCCGCCGGCTCGGTCGCCGCCTTCGTGGCCACGGCCGCCTATCTGCGCGCGCGCGGCCTGTCGGCCCCGGCCGTCCTGGCCCACGACGTCGAGGCCGGCCTGGCGGTGCTGGAGGACCTGGGCGACGGCCTCTACGCCACCCTGATCGCCGAGGGCCAGGACGAGGTCCCGCTGTACGAGGCCGCCGTCGACGTCCAGGTGGCCCTGCACGCCGAGACCCCGCCCGACGTGCTGACCGCGGAAGGCGGCGTGTCGTGGCCCCTGCTGACCTACGACACCCTGGCCCTGAAGATCGCCACCGACACCTTCCTGGAATGGTGGCCGAAGTTCGCGGGCATGCCCGCCTTCGGCCCCGAGGCCGTGGCCGAATGGGACGCCCTGTGGGCCCCGGTCTGGGTGCGCGGCGAGGCCGGCGCCAGCGTCTTCACCCACCGCGACTATCACGCCCAGAACCTGCTGTGGCTGCCCGGCCGCGAAGGCGTGGCCCGCGTCGGCCTGCTGGACTTCCAGGACGCCCTGCGCGCCCACCCCGCCTGGGACCTGACCCACCTGCTGCAGGACGCCCGCCGCGACGTCTCGCCGGCGCTGGAACAGGCCATGCTCGACCGCTATCTGGCCGCCCGGCCGGACGTGGACCGCGCCGCCTTCATCGCCGACTACCGCGCCCTGGCCGCCTCCAACGCCGCGCGCATCCTGGGCCGGGTGTTCGCCCGCCAGGCCCTGCTGGGACGCGCGCACTACGAGTCCTACATGCCGCGCACCTGGCGCTATCTGGAGCGCAACCTGCAGGACCCGGCCCTGGCCGGGCTGAAGGCCTGGTTCGACAAGTATGTGCCGCCGGAGTTCCGTCGATGAACGCCGCATCCCAAGCCCCGAAGATCGCCATGGTCCTGGCCGCCGGCCTGGGCACCCGCATGCGCCCCCTGACCGACGACCGGCCCAAAGCCCTGGTCGAGGTGGGCGGCAAGGCGCTGATCGACCACATGCTGGACCGCCTGGCCGCCGCCGGGGTCGAGACCGCCGTGGTCAATGTCCACTATTTCGCCGACCGGCTGGAGCAGCACCTGGTCCGCCGCGCCGAGACCCATCCGCTGCCGCACATCGTCATCTCCGACGAACGGCCCCAGGCCCTGGAGACCGGCGGCGGCGTCAAGCACGCCCTGCCGCTGCTGGGCGACGCCCCGATCTGGGTGGCCAACATCGACTCCGTCTGGATCGAGGACGCCTCGGCCATCGAGGCCGTGGCGCGGGCCTGGGACCCGGCCAGGATGGACGTCTGCCTGATGCTGGCCTCGACCACGGAATCCCTGGGCTTCCACGACACCGGCGACGTGTTCCTGGGCGAAGAGGATTCCCATGGGGGGGTCGTGCGCTTCAAGGACCCCGGCGAGACCGCGCCCCTGGTCTATGTGGGCGTCCACATCTGCAAGCCCCAGGTCGTGGCCGACGGCCCCGAGGGACCGTTCTCGCTGCTGCCGATCTGGAAGGCCCTGGCCAAGGACCACCGCGTGCACGGCGTGGCGCCGCAGGGCGTGTGGATGCACGTGGGCGACCCCGGGGCCCGGGACGTGGCCGAGGCCCGGCTGGCCAAACACAGCGAAGTGGGCCGCAGCTGACCATGGCCGGCCCCTTCGACACCCCGGGGCCGCGCTGGTTCTCGATCCCCGCCCACCGGCCCTTCGTCGAGGACCTGGCGCGCGGGCTGCTGGACGCCCTGGCGCCGCTGGGGCCCGAAGCCCTGCCCGCCGCCACCGTCCTGACCCCCACCCGCCGGGGCGCCCGCGCCCTGGCCGACGCCTTCCTGGCGGTCGGCGGAAGCAAGGCCCTGCTGCTGCCGCAGATTCGCCCCCTCGGCGACCTGGACGAGGGCGAGCCGCCGTTCGAGCCGGGCGAGCTGGCCCTGGACCTGCCGCCCGCCGTCTCGTCGCGCCGCCGTCGGTTCGAGCTGGCCCGGCTGGTCGCCGACCACGCCCACCTGCTGTCGTTCCAGCCCCAGGCCGGCCAGGCCCTGGAGATGGCCAAGGCGCTCTCCGAATTCCTCGACAGCTGCCAGATCGAGGAGGTGGTCACCGACGACGGCCGCCTGGACGGTCTGGCCGAGGGGGACCTGGCCCAGCACTGGCAGGTCTCGGCGCGGTTCCTGAAGGCGGTGCTGACCGCCTGGCCCAAACGCCTGGACGAGATGGGGCTGATCGACGTCAGCGACCGGCGGGTGCGGCTGCTCAACGCGCTCTCCGATCAATGGGAGCTGAACCCGCCCCAGGGCGTGCTGGTCGCCGCCGGCTCGACCGGCACGGCCCCGGCCACCGCCCGCCTGCTGCGGGTGATCGCCAACCTCCCCCAGGGCGCGGTCGTGCTGCCGGGCCTGGACGACGGCCTGGCCGACGACGCCTGGGACCAGATCGCCGGCGTCCAGGGCGAGCAGCATCCGCAGGGGGCGATGAAGCGCCTGCTGGACGGGGCCGGGGCCACCCGCGCCGACGTCCGCCCCTGGTGGCCCGAGGCCGACAGCCGGGGCCGCTGGCGCCGCCGCCTGATCAACGAGGCCCTGCGCCCGGCCCAGGCCACCGCCGACTGGCTGGCCCAGATCGACCGGCTGCGCGCCGAGGCCCCGGGCCTGGACCCGATCAAGGAGGGCCTGAAGGGCCTGTCCCTGGTCAACGCCCGCACCGAGGAGGAGGCGGCCGTCGCCTGCGCGCTTCTCTTGCGCGAGGCCCTGGAGACGCCCGGCCAGACCGCCGCTATGGTCACCCCCGACCAGGAACTGGCCCGGCGGGTCAACGCCCGGCTGGTGCGCTGGGGCGTGATCCCCGACAGCTCGGCCGGCGCGCCCCTGGCCGCCAGCGCCGCCGCAATCCTGGCCCAGCATGTGGCGGGCCTGGCGGTCGATCCGCTCGATCCGGTCCGCCTGCTGGCCGTGGCCAAGCATCCGCTGCTGCGCGGCGACCTGGACGTCGCCCGCGACCTGGAGCGATACGGCCTGCGCGGCCCCGCCCCCCGAGACGCCGCCCAGCTGCGGGAGCGGCTGGCGAAATATCCGGAAGCCAAGGCCCTGGTCGAACGCGTCCTGGCCGCCGCCCATCGCGTGGCCCTGCCCTATGTCGCCGATCCGAAGGCCGGTGCGCCGGCCGAGGCCGCCCGCGCCCTGGTCGAGGCGCTGGAGGCCCTGGCCGATCCCACCGACCTGTGGGCCGGCTCGGCGGGCGAGAGCCTGGCGGGCCTGTTGTCGTCGCTGATCACCGACGGGGTCGCCCTGCCGCCGGCCTCGGCCCAGGGCTTCGCCGACCTGTTCGACCGCATGGTCAACGAGGAGACCCTGCGCACCGGCGGCGCCACCCATCCGCGCCTGCGGATCTTCGGGGCCATCGAGGCGCGGATGGTGCGGGCCGACCGGTTGATCCTGGCGGGCCTGGAGGAGGGGATCTGGCCGCGCGGCGCGCCGATCGACCCGTTCCTGTCGCGGCCGATGCGGGCCAAGCTGAACCTGCCGCCGCCCGAGCGCCGCATCGGCCTGACCGCCCACGACTTCGCCCAGGCCGCCTGCGCGCCCGACGTGATCCTGGTCCACAGCGAGCGGCGCGGCGGCGCGCCGGCCGTCGAGAGCCGCTGGCTGTGGCGGCTGAAGACCCTGGCGCGCGGCGCCGGCCTGACCCTGACCGAGCGCCCCGACGTGCTGGCCTGGGCCCGCGACCTGGACGCCCCCGGCCCCTACGAGCCGATCAAGCGCCCCGCCCCGACCCCGCCGGTCGCCGACCGCCCGCGCAAGATGGCCGTCACCCGGGTCGAGGCCCTGACCCGCGACCCCTACGCCGTCTGGGCCCGCGACATCCTCAAGCTCTATCCGCTGGACCGTCCCGACGAGCCGGTCGAAGCCCGGGCGCGCGGTACCGCGATCCACGCCGCGTTCGAAAAGTTCGCCGAGGACCATCCCGGCCCCGTGCCGGCCAACGCCGCCGAGATCTTCGCCGGCCTCTATCTGGGCGAACTGGAAAAGGCCGGCATGCCGGCCGCGGCGCTGGCCCGCGAACGCGCCCTGGCGCGCGAAGCCGCCCTGTGGGTCGCCGAGCTGGAAACCCGCCGCCGGGCCGGGGCCGAGCGGATCGTCGTGGAAGCCGCCGGCGAACTGACCTTCGACATCGGCGGGCGGCCGTTCACCGTCACCGCCAAGGCCGACCGTATCGAGCCCACGGCCGACGGCATGGCCCACATCCTCGACTACAAAACCGGCGCCGCCCCGTCGAAAAAGCAGGTCGAGACCGGCTTCTCGCCCCAGCTGACCCTGACCGCCGCCATCCTGCGCGAGGGCGGCTTCAAGGACATCGGCCCGCGCGAGCCCGGCGACCTGACCTATCTGCGCGTCACCGGCCGCAAGCCGGCGGGCGTCGAGGAGGTGCGGGCGACGGCCGGGATCGACAGCCAGGAGGCGGCGATCAAGGCGCTGAACGGCCTGCGCGAACTGATCGAGCGCTACGACAATCCGAACCAGCCGTACCTGTCGCGCGTGGCCCCGCAGTTCGTCCACGACCATGCGGGAGACTACGGCCACCTGGCGCGGGTGTTCGAATGGTCGACCAGCGGCGATGACGGCGAGGGCGGGGAATGACCGTCCTGATCGACCCCCAACGTATCGCCGCCGACCCAGCCATCTCGGCCTTCGTCACGGCCAACGCCGGCTCGGGCAAGACCAAGACCCTGATCGACCGGGTCGCGCGCCTGCTGCTGGCCGGCGCCGAGCCCGAGGCGATCCTGTGCGTGACCTACACCAAGGCCGCCGCCGCCGAGATGCAGCGGCGACTGTTCGAGCGCCTGGGCGAATGGTGCGTCACCCCCGACGTCAAGCTGCGCGAGCAGCTGGGCGCCCTGGAGGGCCGCGATCCGTTGGGCTTCGACCACATCGCCCTGTCCAAGGCCCGGGGCCTGTTCGCCAAGGCGCTGGAGACGCCGGGCGGGCTGAAGATCCAGACCATCCACGCCTTCTGCGAGAAGCTGCTGCGGCGCTTCCCGCTGGAGGCCGGGGTCTCGCCCGGCTTCCAGGTGATGGACGACAGCGCCTCGGCCGCCATCGCCCAGGGGGCGTTGCGGCAGGTGGCGACGTGGGTCACCGACCACGACGACGCCTTCGCCCAGGCCTATGCCCGCTTCTCGGTGGCCCTGGACTTCGCCAGCTTCGAGGCGATGTTCGCCGCCTTCGAGGCCCAGCGCGGGGCGATCGGCGAGTATCTGGAACGGGTGGGCGGCCTCGCGGGCGCGGTCGAGGACGTCTGGAAGGTGTGCGGCTTCCACTATGGCCCGAGCAGCGTCGAGGACGTCACGGCCGAAGCCATGGCCGAGCTCGACCGCGGCCTCTGGCGCTCGGTCGCCGACGTGCTGCTGAACGGGACCAAGACCGACATCAAGTGCGCCGGCCTGATGCTGGCGGTGGCGACCGATCCGGACGCCGACCTCGACCAGGCCCTGGCCGCCCTGTTCACCGAGAAGGGCGCCGGCACGCCCGCGACCTGGCCGGCCAAGACGTCCGGCCTGAAGGCCCGCGAGGACCTGCGCGCGCGCCTGCTGGCCGAGCAGGAGCGGCTGGAGGAGGCCCGCGAATGGCTGCGCGCCGCCCGCGTGGCCGAGGACAGCGCCGACGCCCTGCGCCTGGCCGCCCTCTATGTCACCAGCCACCAGATCGAGAAGGACGCCCGCGGGGCCCTGGACTTCGCCGACCTGATCGACCGCACCCGCGTGCTGCTGACCCAGAAGGTCGACGCGGCCTGGGTGCTGTACAAGCTGGACGGCGGCATCGACCACATCCTGCTGGACGAGGCCCAGGACACCGCCCCCGAGCAGTGGGCGATCCTGCGGGCCCTGACCTCGGACTTCTTCGCCGGCGAGGGCGCGGTGCGCTGGCGCTCGCAGCACGCGGGCGAGGCGCGCGACGACCGCACCCTGTTCGTGGTCGGCGACGAGAAGCAGTCGATCTATTCGTTCCAGGGCGCCGATCCCCAGCGGCTGCTGGCCGAGACCCAGGGCTATATCGCCCAGATCACCGCCGCCGAACGGGTCGGCAAGGCCGTGCCCCTGACCATGTCCTACCGCTCGACCGTGGAGGTGCTGAGCTTCGTCGACGCCCTGTTCTCGGCGCCCGAGACGCGGTCCGGCGTGCCCGCCCCGGCCGGCGAGGACCTCGTGCGCCACCAGCCGTTCCGCGTGGAGCACAAGGGCTGCGTCGACCTCTGGCCGCTGGAGCGCGAGCTGCCCGGCGAGGAGCGCGAGGCCTGGGACGCCCCGCTGGACGCCGAGAACGAGCAGGGCGCCAACCGCCGCCTGGCCGAGAAGATCGCCGCCGAGATCCAGGCCCTGATCCGGCGCGGCGACGCGGTGTTCGACAAGGAGACGAAGCTGTGGCGTCCGGCCCATCCCGGCGACATCCTGGTGCTGGTCCGTCGGCGCAAGGCGCTGTTCGAGGAGGTGCTGCGGGCCCTGAAGCGGCGCGGCGTACCGGTGGCCGGGGCCGACCGCCTCAGCCTGTCGGCCCACATCGTGTTCGACGACCTCCTGGCCCTGGGCCGGTTCTGCCTGTTCCCCGACGACGACCTGACCCTGGCGGCCCTGCTCAAGAGCCCGTTCTGCGGCCTGTCGGACGACGATCTCTACGCCCTGGCCAAGGGGCGGTCCTCGACGCTGTGGCGGGCGGTCAACGACCGCGCGGCCGAGCAGCCGAACTGGTCCGCCGCCCGCGACCTGCTGCGCTGGGCCCTGGCCGACAGCCGCCGCAAACAGCCGTTCGAGTTCTACGCCCTGCTGCTGGGCCGGGTGGACGACAGCGTCCGCTCCAACCGCGCCAAGGTGCTGACCCGCCTGGGCGAGGAGGCCGCCGAGGCGCTGGACGAGTTCCTGGCCCAGGTCCTGGCCGCCGAGCAGCGCGGGGTGCGCGACCTGGAGGCCCTGGTCGCCGACTTCGCCAGCCTGGACATCGTGGTCAAACGCGAGATGGAGGGCGCGCGCCACGAGGTGCGGGTGATGACCGCCCACGGCTCCAAGGGCCTGGAGGCGCCGATCGTCTTCCTGCCCGAGACCACGATGAAGGGCGGGGCGCGCGGTTCGCCGCTGATGCGCACGGCCGAGGGCGGTTTCCTGTGGTGCGCCAGCAAGGCCAACGACTGCGCCGCGTCGGCCGAGGCCCGCGAGATGCGCGAGAGGAAGGACGCCGAGGAGGCCCTGCGGCTCTACTACGTAGCCCTGACCCGGGCGCGGGACCGCCTGGTGCTGTGCGGCCGGATCGACGCCCGCACCAAGGACGAGAACGTCGGCGGCTGGTACGCGGCGGCCCGCGCGGCCTTCGCCCACGAGGACATCGCGCCGGGCGTGCGGGAGATCGGCGAAGACGGTCGCCTGCGCTTTGGGCCTGACCCGATGCGCGCCGAGGCCCTGGCCCCGCGCCTGGCGTCCGCGCAGGTCCCCACGCCCGCCTGGACCCTGGCCCCGGCCGCGCCCGAGACGCCCGCCGCCCGCTACGCCGCCCCCTCGACCCTGGAGGACGAGGCCCGGGGCAGCGCGCCCTCGCCCCTGGCCCAGGTGTCGGGCCTGGGCCGCTACCGGCGCGGCGAGATCGTCCACCGGCTGCTGCAGCTGCTGCCGGACCTGGAGCCCGTCGCCCGCCGGGCCGCCGCCGCGCGGCTGCTGGCGGCCGAGCGCGACCTGACCGACGACCAGCGCGCGGAAATGGCGTCCGCGGCCTTCGGCGTGCTGGAAGACCCCCGGTTCGCCGCCGTGTTCGGCCCCGGCTCGCGGGCCGAGGTCTCGGTGGCCGGCGGCGCGGCGACCCTGCCGGTCGAGCTGCGGATCGCCGGCCGCGTGGACCGGCTGGTGGTGACGCCTGAGCGTGTCCTGGTGGTCGACTACAAGACCAACCGCCCCTCGCCCGACCGCATCGAGAACGCCGATCCGGCCTATCTGGCCCAGATGGCGGTCTACGCCGCCGTGCTGGCCGAGGTGTTCCCCGACCGCCCGATCGAGGCCGCGATCGTGTGGACCGACGGTCCCAAACTCATGGCGGTTCCAGAAAAGGTGATGGCCGCCGCCATGGCGCGGTTGTTCTAGATCATTGCCGAGGGGGACCAGGGCCCCTAAATCTTGGCGCAAGACGGGGAGCGAATCCCCAGCCCGAGCAGTTTTCTAACGCGCCCCGATCGTCCGGGCGCAGATGGAGCCAAACGATGAGCACCGTGACGGTGACCGATGCGTCCTTCGAAAAGGACGTCCTGCAGGCCGACAAGCCGGTCCTGGTCGACTTCTGGGCCGAATGGTGCGGCCCGTGCAAGCAGATCGCCCCGGCCCTGGAGCAGATCTCCGAGGAACTGGCCGACGCCGTGACCGTGGCCAAGGTCAATATCGAGGACAGCCCCACCACCCCGTCGCGCTACGGCGTGCGCGGCATCCCGACCATGATGCTGTTCCGCGGCGGCCAGATGGCCTCGATGAAGGTCGGCGCCATGCCCAAGGCCAAGATCCTGGAGTGGCTGAACGAAGCCGGCGTGCACCAGCCCGCCTAGGCTTTCGCCGCCTCCACAGTCCGATTGTAAGCCGCCCGTCTCGTTCGCGAGGCGGGCGGTTTGCGTTCAGGGACCCGCGTCGGCCTAAGACCATGGTCGCAGTAGGAACGGCCGCGAAAATGTGAAGGCTGGGCCGCGAAGGCGAGCCGCGCGCGCCGTTCGGGAGGCTCCCCATGTTCGTCCAAGCCGTCGTCCTCGCAGCGCTCCTGGCCGGAGCGACGCCCGCGGCGCCGGCGCCGGCCCCGTCTGCGGTCGCCGGCGCGCCGGCGACGGTCACGCTCTGGCCGCATGGCGCGCCCGGCGTCGGGCGGCGGTCGAGCGAGCCCGAGATCGTCGAGAACACCTATGTGCGCAACGTCCACAGCCCGTCCCTGACGGTGTTCCCCGCCGACCCGCGCCACGCCAACGGCGCGGCGGTCATCGTCGTGCCGGGCGGCGGCCATCGCATGCTGGTCTTCGTCAACGAGGGCTCCGGACCGGCCAAGGCCCTCAACCGCTACGGCGTCACCGCCTTCGTCCTGAAGTACCGCCTGGCCCGCGAGGCGGGGTCGACCTACGCGATCGACCGCGACGCCGCCGCCGACCTGCGCCGGGCGGTCCGCTGGGTGCGGGCCAACGCCGCCCGCTACGGGGTGGACCCCCGCCGCATCGGGGTGATGGGCTTCTCTGCCGGCGGCGAGCTGGTCTCGCTGGTCGCCGACAACCCCGCCCCGCAGGAGCCGCCCTCGGGCGACCCGCTCGACGCGATCAGCGCCCGTCCCGACTTCCAGGTGCTGGTCTATCCCGGCCCGCTGGGCGTCCCGGCCCAGGCCGCCGCCGGCGCCCCGCCGGCCTTCATCGCCGCCGGCTCGCTGGACGCGTGCTGCGCCGAACCGGCCCTGACCCTCTACGACCAGCTCCGCAAGGCCGGGGTGTCGGCCGAGCTGCACATGTTCGCCGACATGGACCACGGCTTCAACATCGCCGCCCACTCCGAGAGCCTGTCGATCCTGCATTGGCCCGACCGCCTGGCCGACTGGCTGGGCGACGGCGGCTGGCTGCACGAACGGCCCTTGACCGACCCCAAGCCCTTCAAACCCTAATGCCGCCGCCAATAACCGGGACCACGACCATGGACATCGGACGCCGCGACCTCCTTCTCGCCGCCGCCTCTCTCGCCGTCGCCTCGGCCGGGGGACGGGCCCGCGCGGCCGGCGACCGCAAGGTCGGCTACGCCATCGTCGGCCTGGGCTATTACGGCCTCAACGTGATCCTGCCGCAGTTCGTCAATTGCGAGCACAGCCGGGTCACGGCCCTGGTCAGCGGCGACCCGGCCAAGGCCCGCGCGACCGCGGCGAAATACGGCGTGCCGGAGCGCTCGATCTATTCCTACGAGACGTTCGACAAGATCCGCGACAATCCCGACGTCGACGTCGTCTACGTGATCCTGCCCAATTCCATGCACGCGGAGTACACGATCCGCGCCGCCAAGGCGGGCAAGCACGTGATGTGCGAGAAGCCGATGGCGACCTCGGTCGCCGAGTGCGAGGCGATGATCGCCGCCTGCAAGGCGGCGGGGCGCAAGCTGATGATCGGCTACCGCTGCCACTTCGAGGCCACCAACCTGGAGGCCATGCGCCTGGCCCGCGCGGGCGCCGCCGGCAAGACCCGCTATGTGCGCTCCGAGCACGGCTTCGTGCAGGGCGACCCGTCCAAGTGGCGGCTGAAGAAGGCCCTGGCGGGGGGCGGATCGCTGATGGACATGGGGGTCTACAGCCTGCAGGCCGCCCGCTACATGACCGGCGAGGAGCCGATCGCCGTCACCGCCCGCGAGTCCACCGATCGCGCCGATCCCCGGTTCACCGAGGTGGAGGACATGATCGAGTGGCTTCTGAAGTTCCCCTCCGGGGCGATCGCCAGCTGCCTGTCGACCTACAGCGCCAACCAGAACCACGTGCTGCTGATGGGCGACAAGGGGCGGATCGAGCTGGAGCCCGCCACCCGCTACGACGGCAATCGCCTCTGGACGGGCAAGGACGGCCGCTCGCAGGAGATCGCGCCGCCGCCCGGACTGGCCAAGACCCAGTTCGCCGGCCAGCTTGACCACATGGCGGACTGCATCGCGGCCGACCGGTCGCCGATCGTCTCGGGCGAGGAAGGCCTGCGCGACATGCGGATCATCGAGGCGATCTACCGGGCGGCGCGCGAGGGGACCACGATAAGGCTCTAGGGCGGCGTGGACGCCGCCCCCTGCCTACTTCTTCCCCGGGGTGACGATGAACGGCGAGACCGAGACCGGGGGCGTCTTCTTGTCCGCCTTGGGTTTGCGGACTTCCTTGTTGGACTTCTTCTGACCCTTGGCCATCGTGGTTTCCTGCCTGGACGCTCGCGCGCCAGGGAGGTCCGGCAGGCCGAGCCGCCCTCCGGCGTGGCCGCACCCTAGGGCCTGGGCGGGCGAGGACCTAAGGGTTTTGCCGGGGACGCGCACTCACGGCAGGGCCTTGCCGGCTTCGCGCGAAGGCCGGGGGTGAGTGCGTGTCCCCCAAGTCGTCCGCTGGGTTCGGGAGCTGGCCCTCTGGCGCTGTGACCGAAGGAGGGGACACGTACTCACGCCACGGCCGGGGCTCGACCCGCAAGGCCCTGCCGTGAGTACGTGTCCCCGTCGTTGCGGCGGAGCCGGATCAAGCCGCCTTCTTCGCGGCCTTTTCCTTCTTGGGCTTCTTGTCCTTCTTGCCGTGGGCGGCCTTTTCGGCCTTCGGGGCCTTGGCCTTCTTGGCCTTGGCTTCCGGTTCGGCGTGGACGTCGGACACGGCCATGTCGGCCAGCAGCTCCAGGAAGCCCTCGCGCTTGCTGGGCTTGAGCAACGCGAGAATGCGCGCGTCGGCCATGGCCACCTTGGGGCGGCTCTCCTCCAGCACGGCGGCGCCGGCGGGGGTCAGGCTGACGGTGTTGGCGCGGGCGTCCTGGTCGGAGCGGTGGCGCTCCAGGTGGCCCTTGGTGATCATCCGGGCGACCATGTCGGCCAGGGTGGAGCGGTCGATGCCGGTGGCGCGGACCAGGCCCGTCTGGGTGACGCCCTCGTTCTCGGCCACGGCGGCCAGCACCGCGTACTGGCGCTGGGTGACGCCGCCCGCGCCGCTCTCCTCGGCGTAGATGTCGAGGGCCAGTTGCAGGACCCGGTGAAGGAGGTGACTGGGCGACCGGGCCAGGGCCCCGCCGTGCTCAGCCTTGGCTTCGCCCCCATCGCGTTTAGCGTCGCCCTTGGTCTTGGCCATGGTCCGTCGTCCCTCGTTTCCGCCGACGGACCTTTATGTACCACGCTTAGACGTCGTTTTGACGACAGACGGTCCGTGGGCTGCCGATTAGGTTTCCCCAACACCGCTCATCCCGGCGAATGCCGGGATGAGCGGATCGATGAGATCAAAGCCCGGACTAGAACCCCGCGTCGGGCGGCTCGGGGGTCTTGGCCTCGTCGCCCTTGGCGATGTGCTTCATCATGAAGGGCACCTGGCTGAGCGAGAACAGCAGGGCCAGGGGCAGGAGGCCGATGCGGAACTTGACCCACATGTCGGTGGTCTGGGTCAGGCGGACCAGCTCGTTGGCCGCGGCGGCGAAGGCGAAATAGCCGCCGTAGCGCAGGGTCAGGGTGCGCCAGGCCGCGTCGGGCAGGTGCACGGCCTCGCCCATCAGGGCCTTCAGCGGCGCGCGGCCGGTGACGACGCCGCCGATCATGAAGACGGCCAGGGCGGCGTTGACCACCGTGACCTTGACCTTCACGAACACGTCGCTGTGGAACACCAGGCCCAGGGTCCCGAAGATCAGGGCCATGACGCCGGAGAACAGCGGCAGCAGGGCCACGCGGCGCTCGACCACATAGCCCAGGATCAGGGCCAGGGCCGAGGCGGCGACCAGCACCCAGGTGGCGGTCTGGAAGTTCTTGGTGGCGAAGAAGGCGACGCCGAACGCGACCGGCGCGCCGTAGTCGATGGCGGTGCGCACCCAGGCGGCGTTCTTCTTGGCGGGGGCGGGAGGCGTGTCGGTCATCGGCTAGTCCTCCAGGCCCACCAGCGAACGCGAGAAGGCCCGGGCGTCGAACGGCTGCAGGTCGTCGACCCCTTCGCCGACGCCGATCAGCTTGATCGGGCTGTCGCTGGCGCGGGCCACCGGCACCAGCACCCCGCCGCGGGCGGTGCCGTCCAGCTTGGTCATGACGATGCCCGAGACGCCCACCTGATTGCCGAAGATCTTCTCCTGGGCCAGGGCGTTGCGGCCGACCGTGGCGTCCAGCACCAGCAGGGTCTCGTGCGGGGCGTCGGGATCGACCTTCTTGAGCACCCGGATGACCTTGAGCAGCTCGTCCATCAGGCCCTGCTTGTTCTGCAGGCGGCCGGCGGTGTCGATCAGCACCACGTCGTGGCCCTCGGCCTGGGCGCGCTCGACGGCCTCGAAGGCCAGGGCGGCGGCGTCGGCGCCGGGCGGCTTGGACATGAAGTCGGCCCCGGCCCGGTCGGCCCAGACCTTCAGCTGCTCGACGGCGGCGGCGCGGAAGGTGTCGCCGGCGGCGATCAGCACCTTGGCCTTCTTGGCGGTCAGGTCGGACGCGATCTTGCCCAGGGTGGTGGTCTTGCCCGAGCCGTTGACGCCGATGAACAGCACCACATAGGGCTTGGGTCCCGACAGCGGGTCGAACACGCCCTCGCGGTCGGTCAGCTCGGCGGCGACCAGCTCGGCCAGGGCCTCCTTGACCTCGACGTCGGTCGACGACTTGCCGAACCGGGCCTTGCCGAAGGCGTCGGCGATGCGGGCGGCGATCTGGGGGCCCAGATCGGCCTCGATCAGCATCTCCTCCAGCTGGTCCAGCTGCTCCTGGTCCAACGGCTTCTTGGTGAAGGCGCCGGTGACCTGCTCGGTCATCTGCTGGGACGACCGGGCCAGGCCGGCGGTCAGCCGCTGGAACCAGCCTTTTTTCTGCTCGGGCTTTTCGCTCATGGCGTTCCTTTAGCTGGCCGTGGCATGAAACGCCAATGGACGCGCTTTCGACCACGTTATTCTGGCTGGACTACGCCGCCGTCGCCGTTTTTGGGGCGACGGGCGCGTTGGCCGCCGCCCATCGCAAGCACGACATCATCACCTTCGGCTTCTTCGCGGCGATCACGGGCGTGGGGGGCGGCACCTTGCGCGACCTGCTGATCGACGCGCCGGTGTTCTGGATCCAGCGGCCCGGCTACGTGATCGTCTGCCTGGCGGCCGCGGTCGGGGTCTGGCTGCTGGGCCAGCGCGGCTGGCGGTTCCGGGCCCTGCTGTGGCTGGACGCCCTGGGCATGGCCGCCTACTGCGTGGTCGGCACGGCCAAGGCCCTGAGCCTGGGCGTCCATCCGTTCACGGCGATCGTCATGGGCGTACTGACCACCGCCTTCGGCGGGGTGATCCGCGACGTGCTGGCCCACGAACCGAACCTGCTGTTGCGCCGCGAGATCTACATTACCGCCGCCCTGGTCGGCGCGACGGTGTTCGCGGTGTTGACGGTGCTGCACGTCGCCTTCTGGCCCGCCGGCCTGGCCGGCTTCGGCGCCGCCTTCGGCCTGCGGGCCTGCGCCATCAAGTTCGGCTGGAGCCTGCCGGGCTTCCGGCAGGGCGAGGACGAGCCCGAGTGAGCGGGGAAACGGAAGTCGTCATCCCGGCGCGGACGGTCGTGAACGTGATGACGTTCACCGCCGCCCTGCCGCTGGCCGTCGTGACCCTGGGCTTCGGCCTTTACTTCCTGATCTTTCCCGACGCCGCGCCGGCCGCTCCCGGGGTGCGGATCCCGTTCCTGTCGCCGGCCACGTCCGATCTCGTCGTCGTCACCCTCGCCCTGTCCTGGTTCGTGATCTGGCTTTGCGCCCGGGGCTTCGGGGCGCTGCTGCGGGCGCTGGACCGTCGGCCGCTGCTGGTCGCGGACGCCGAGGGGCTGCGGTTCGATCCCACCCTGTGCCGCGAGACCGTGCCCTGGTCGGCGGTCCGCCGCATCCGCCAGACAGGCTGGAGACGGCCCTACAACCTCACCTTCGAGCTGCGGCGGCGGTTCTGGGCGGTCGAGTCGCCGCTGACCGCCCCACGGGTCCACATCGGGGCGGTGCATCTGGACAACTACGGCTGGGTCCCGCCGGACCTGATCGAGCGGCTGGAGCGCCTGCGGGTCAGGGCGTCTCATGATCCGGGTGCTGGCGGCTGACCACCGCCACGGCCGGGCCGCCGGCGGGCGGGCGCACCGGCAGGTCGGCCAGGTGCTCGGTCCAGGCGGGACGGCTCTCGACGGCCAGCTGGACGCCGGGCTCGACCTTGGACGGATCGTCGAAGGCGAAGGTGGCCAGGTCGATCTTGTCGGCGCTCCATTCGAAGGAGAGGGGCGTGCCGCAGGCGGCGCAGAAGCCGCGCTTGACGGCGTCGGAGCTCTGGAACGTCGAGCGCTGGCCCCGGGTCCAGGTGAGGCCCTCGACCTTCACCGTCACCAGCGCCCCGAACGGCCCGGCGAAGGCCTTCTGGCACATGCGGCACCAGCAGATCGAGGCGCGTCCCGGCTGGCCCTCGACCCGGAAACGCACGGCGCCGCACTGGCAGCCTCCGGTCAGGGACGTCCCGGTCAGAATTGGCGCGTCGGTCATGGCGAACCTCAGGGCTTGCGCGGCGGGATCGCCAGCACCGGGACCGGCGTCAGGCGGAAGGTCACTTCATAGGCGTCGTGGTCGGACAGCACCGGCCCGCCGGTGGTCGAGCCGTCGAACCGCGCCTCCACCTGGACCGGCCGGATCGCCACCCGGTCGCCCTGCTTGAAGCCGATCAGGTCCTGGGTGTCGAGCCAGGGCGCATCGCCGTCGGCGCTGATCTTGGCGTCGCAGCTGTCGGGCGTCTGGAAGCAGACCTGGCTGACCACGTCGAACGGATAGCGCTGCATCACGTAGTCGTAGCGGTCCGGGGCGTGCATGACATTGAAGTCGCCGCCGACGATCAGGGGCGCGCCCGGCGTGCGGTCGGTCTCCATGAAGTGGCCCAGCTCCTCGGCCTGGAGGTGGTGGGCCATGCGGTTGCGGTTGCGCGGCACGCCCGAGGCGCCCTTGGAATTGAGATGGGTGTCGGCGATCTCGACCGGCGTGGGCAGGCCCGGCACCTGCAGGCTGACCAGCATGACGCCCTTGTTGGCCAGGCAGTCCAGGCCCGCGCAGTAGCGGTAGGCGTGCGACTTGACCCAGTTGATCGGGTGGTCGCTCAGCACCCAAAGGCCGCTGGAGCCCCACTTGCCCCAGCCCTCGCCCTTGCGGATGTACTTGACCTTCTTGTAGCGCGGCCGGTCGTCCTTCGCGAACGGGTTGGGATCGCGCTGCTTCTTGCGCGGGCCCTTGGCGACGTACGGATAGCCGGACAGCTCGATCAGGTCGGAGACCTCGTCGCGGAACCCCTCCTGCAGCAGGACGACGTCGGGCTGCAGGCCCTTCTCGCGCAGGGCGGCCAGCTCGCGGCCGATGGCCTTGAGCTTGGAGCCGCGCCCCATCCGCACCGGCCAGGGCAGGCCCTCGACATTGTAGGTCATCACGCTGAACTCGACCGACTGGATCGGACCGCTGGGCGTGAAGGGGGTCGGCGGCGTCTCCTCGGTCGTCGGGGCCGGGATGGCCGGCACGATCGGGATGTCCTGGGTCCTGACCTGGGCGAAGGAGGCCGCGGCCGGCGACAGCAGGGTCGCGGCGAGCACGGCGGTCAGGACGCGACGGACGATCATCCCTGGGCGGCGAGCTCCGCGATCACCCGCGCGCCGTCATGGCCGACCACGCGGAAGGCGGCGATCTCGCCCTGGGGGGCGGACCCATCGAACGCGATCTCGGTGAAGTCCTCGGCCCGGGCCACACCGTCGCGCTCGACCAGGCCCGACAGCACGCGGCCGACCTGGCGCTGGAGGTGGCGCTCGAGCCCGGCCTGGCCCGCCTCGCGCAGGCGGCGGGCGCGGTCCTTGATCAGCGGCCCCTTCACCGGCGGCATGCGGGCGGCGGGCGTGCCGGGGCGCGCGCTGTAGGGGAAGACGTGCAGGAAGGCCAGACCCGCCTCCTCGACCAGCTTCAGAGTGTTCTCGAAGGCCTCGTCGCTCTCGGTCGGGAAGCCGGCGATCAGGTCGGCGCCGAAGGCGGTGTCGGGGCGCACGCGGCGCACCTCGGAGACCAGCCTCAGGGCGTCTTCGCGGCTGTGGCGGCGCTTCATGCGCTTGAGCACCAGGTTGTCGCCGGCCTGCAGGCTCAGATGCAGATAGGGCATCAGGCGCGGCTCGGTCTCCAGCAGCTTGAACAGGTCCGGATCGATCTCGGCCGCGTCGATCGACGACAGGCGCAGGCGCGGCAGGTCGGGGACCATGCGCAGGATGCGGCCCACCAGCTGGCCCAGGGTCGGTTGCCCGGGCAGGTCGGCGCCCCACGAGGTGACGTCGACGCCGGTCAGCACCACCTCGCGATAGCCCTCGGCCGAGAGGCGGCGCACCTGCTCGACCACCTCGCCGGCCGGGGCCGAGCGCGAGTTCCCGCGGCCGTAGGGGATGATGCAGAAGGTGCAGCGGTGATCGCAGCCGTTCTGGACCTCGACATAGGCCCGGGCGCGATCCTTGAGGCCGGCGATCAGGTGACCGGCGGTCTCCTTGATCGACATGATGTCGTTGACCCGCACGCGGGTGGAGGTGTCGAGCAGGGCGCCCGGCGCGGCCTTCTCGGCGTTGCCCAGCACCAGGTCGACCTCGGGCATGGCGGCGAAGGCGGCGGGGTCGATCTGGGCGGCGCAGCCGGTGACGATCAGCCGGGCGTCCGGCCGCTCGCGACGGGCCTTGCGGATCGCCTGGCGCGCCTGGCGCACGGCCTCGTTGGTCACCGCGCAGGTGTTGAACACCACCGCGTCGGCCAGGCCGTCGGCGGAAGCCCGCGCCCGGATGGCCTCGGACTCGTAGGCGTTCAGCCGGCAGCCGAACGTGACGACGTCGACGCCGTCGGGCCCCGACATCGTCGTGGCCGGTCCGCCTTCCTCGCCCACTTCAGGCTTGGGCGCGGGGGGACGGGAGATGAGCGTATAGGTCGTCACGGCTTCTCAACGCCCGAAGCGATGAATTCCGCGAAGGCGTCCTTCCAGTCGGGATGCCAGCGCGACAGGGCCGGGCGGTTCTCGATGACGTCGCCCATGGCCCAGGCCATGCGCTTCTCGTCCAGCGCGCGCGGCACGTCGTTGTCGGGGCACAGGATGTAGAAGTCGCCGCGGGCGATGCTGTCGAGCATGAACTGCACGGTCTGCTCGGGCGTCCAGGCGCCGTCCGGCTTGGGACCGCCGCGGCGGGTCATGCCGGTGAAGACGTAACCGGGGATCAGCAGGCGGGCGTCCACCCGGCAGTCGACGATCTCGCGCAGGCTGTGGGCCAGACCTTCGGTCAGGGCCTTCACCGCCGACTTGCTGACGTTATACGCGGTGTTCCCCGGCGGCTGGGTGATCCCCTGCTTGGAGCCGGTGTTGATGATCAGGCCCGGACGGCCGCTGGCCGCCATTTCCTCGCCGATCACCTGGACGCCGTTGATCACGCCCCACAGGTTGACGTCCAGCACGCGCTTCCACGGATCCTCGCCCGAGAAGGCGTCGCCCCCGCCGCCCACGCCGGCGTTGTTCATCAGCACGTCGATCGCGCCGAACGTCTCGACGGCCGCGTCGCGCAGGGCCTGGACCTGGGCGCGGTCCGAGACGTCGGTCTCGACGGCCAGGGCCTTGTCGCCGATGGCGTCGGCGGCCTTCTTCAGGGCCCGGCCCATGATGTCGGCCAGGACCACGTTCATGCCCTGGGCGGCGAAGGCCTGGGCGGCGGCCAGGCCGATGCCGTCGGCCGCGCCGGTCACCACGGCCGTCTTGCCGGGACCGATGGCGGGATGGATCGTCATGCGGCCACGGGCTCCGGCAGCTTGCCGACGAACTCCATGGTCACGGGACCGGTCATGATCACGTGGCCGTCGTCCTCGCGCCATTCGATGGTCAGGGCGCCGCTCTCGAACTCGACCTTGGCGGTGCGGTCGGTCAGGCCGCGACGCATGGCCGCCACCTGGGCCGCGCAGGCCCCGGTGCCGCAGGCGGCTGTCAGGCCCGCGCCGCGTTCCCAGACCTTCAGTTCGATATGGTCGCGGGAGACGACATGGGCGAAGCCGACATTGACGCCTTCGGGGAACAGCGGGTGATGCTCGACCAGGCTGCCGGTCTTGGTGGCGAACTCGTCGCTGACCGGGGCGTCGACGAAGAAGACGACATGCGGATTGCCCATCGACACGCAGACCGGGGTGTGGACCCACGGCGCGTCGATCGGGCCGACCTGCAGCTCGACCCGGGCGGTGTCCATCTCCTCGGAGAGCGGGATCTGGGTCCAGTCCAGCCCCGGCCGGCCCATGTCGACGGTCACCAGCTTGTCGCCGGCCATCACGCCCGACAGGCGCCCGGCCACGGTGTCGAAGGCCACGGCGTCCTTCTTGGCCGACTGCATCAGCAGCCACGCCACGCAGCGGGTGCCGTTGCCGCAGGCGCCGGTCTCCTCGCCGTCCGAATTCCAGAACCGCACATAGGCCGAAGCGCCCTCGGCCCGCGGCGGGTCGATGGCGATCACCTGGTCGCAGCCGATCCCGCCGTCGCCCCGTTTCGCGATCGCGCGGATCTCGTCCGGGGTCGGATTGAAGGGCTGGGTCAGGGTCTCGATCACGACGAAGTCGTTCCCGAGCCCGTTCATCTTGAGGAAGGTGCGGCTCATGGCCGGGCTATATAGTGGAAAACCGCGCGCGAGTCAGAGGCTGGGGTCGACTGCGGCGTTTTGAGCGTGGGTTTTCGGGGGTCCTGGCTGGGGACATGCACTCGCGACGGAGCGGCGGCCAGGTTTGCGCGGCGTTCGGGGCGAGTGCGTGTCCCCAAAGTCGGCCGTGGACCTGCCGGACGCGCTCGGGGCGAAGGTGGGGACACGCACTCACCCTGATCGCCCTGGCAGGATTTCAGACGCCTTGCCGTGAGAGCATGTCCCCGGCGCGGGGATAAAGCAGCGCCTATCCCCGCCGGGGCCACCCAAAACCCCAACCTTTCCAACGCCCTGCAGAAAAAGCAGCGTCACCGACGCGCCAGCATTCAAACCGCCCGCATACTGAACCGGTCACCATCACGGGGAGGGCTCTTGGTACCGGCCCAAGCAGGCGATGGGGATGGAACCGAG